>Ga0209166_10000029_pt1 | contig 204908 bp, 188 predicted proteins | sample Coa_R1_3_FD_187151 | JGI IMG/M metagenome (GOLD analysis project Ga0209166, IMG submission 187151) | Surface soil microbial communities from Centralia Pennsylvania, which are recovering from an underground coalmine fire - Coalmine... | ecosystem: Environmental > Terrestrial > Soil >...
TCGGACTATGCGGGAATTACGGCAGGGGCTCCATGCTCTGCGACGGGCTAAACCCTGGGCACAATCGGGCTCCCTGCCGGTCGATCAATATGCCAAGATCAACGCTTCAGACATACAAGGCGCAGAGGCACAGAGGGGTTGCCTGAATACAAAGCGCCCGCGGCATTTCACCACGGATTGCCGCAGGCGCTAAAATCTCTGCGTAACCTCTGCGCCTCTGCGCCTCTGCGGTTCAAATAGACCTCTGGCCTCGCACCTTAGGCGTCTTCCTCAAGCTGCGTCTGCGCGATCCGACTCGCACCGTCATTGAAATGCGCGGCGATCAGATGACCGCAGGCGGTGGCCGCGACGCACAGCACCACCGACACCACGATATTGATCATGGCCCGGGTCATGGCGCCGGCGCGGATCAGATCGAGGGTCTGCAGGCTGAAGGAGGAAAAGGTCGTATAGCCGCCGCATAGCCCGATCATCACGAACAGCCGCAGATTGTCGGACACCGGGAAGCGTCCGGTGGCCAGGGTCAGGGTGCCGAACAGGCCGATGACGAAGGAGCCGGTGATGTTGATGACGATGGTGCCCCAGGGCAGGTCGCGGCTGTAAGGCGCCGCCAGCACCGACACGCCATACCGCGCCAGGGTGCCGAGCGCGCCGCCGATCATGACGATGAGACAAGCAGTGAAGGACATTCTATCTCCTGGTCAGGTCGGCCAGCGCCACCTTCTGGCGGCCGGCCTCATCGAAATTATCCGGTGACAGCCAAGTGCGGAAGGCCTGCTTCACCGCCGGCCATTCGCCATCGAGCATCGAATACCAGGTGGTATCGCGCGAGCGGCCTTTGTAAACCGTCGCCTGGCGGAACAGGCCCTCATAGGTGAAGCCGAAGCGCAGCGCCGCCGCGCGCGACGGCGCGTTGAGGCTGTCGCACTTCCACTCGAAGCGCCGATAGCCCAGCGTTTCGAAGGCGTTCGCCAGCATCAGATAGACGGCTTCGGTCGCCACCCGGCTGCGCTGCAGGCGGGGCGAGAAATTGACGTTGCCGAGCTCGATGACGCCCATCGCCGGATCGATGCGCATATAGGAGAAGACACCGGCGGCACGGTTGTCGCGGCGGTCGCGGATGGCGAAGAACAGCGGGTCCTCGCCGGCGGCGGCCTGTCTCAGCCAGGCCTGGTAGCTCTCCAGCGAGGTGAAGGGCTCGCTGCCCAGATAGGTCCACAGGCGTCCGTCCGGCGCCTCGCCGTTCGCCTGATACAGCTCGATCGCATGAAGGCCGGGATCGAGCGGCTCGACACGGCAATAATCCCCTTCGAAAACAACGCGCGACGGGCGCGGACGCGCCGCCCAACCGGGCACGTCAGGGCCGATCGGCTGGCCGTATATATTGGTGGTGCTCATGACGACCCTTAAAGATTCGGGAAAGTGTGCGCCTTTTCGGACTCGGCCTTCTGGCGCTCCTCGGACAGGGAGACCAGGCCGATATCGGCCAGATAGCCCTCCTTGCCCACCGCCTTGTCCGAGGTCAGCTCGGCGGCGAATTCCTTGAGGCCGCGCGTGGTCTGCAGATGCGCCTTCTTCACATAGACGAAGAGCGGTCGCGACAGCGGATAGCTGCCGTCATAGATGCCGCCATAGGACGGCAGTTTGCCGTCGAACGAGGCCGCCTTGATCTTGTCCCTATTGCGATCGAGAAAGCTGAACGGAAGGATGCCGAGCGCGCCGGATTCCGCCTGCAGCTTCTGCAGGCTGATGCTGTAATCCCCCGTCACATCGACATAGGGGCCGTCCTCGCGCATGGCGCGGCAGGCGGTGCGGCGGGCTTCGCCCTTCAGCGCGGCATAGTCGGGGAAGCTTTCGCAGGACCTGGCCATCACCAGCTCGGCCAGCACGTCGCGGGTACCGTGATTGGGCGCCGGGCCGAACACGGTGATCGGCGCGTCGGGCAGCGCGGGATCGATCTCGCGCCAGCGGTGATAGGGATTGGCGATCAGATGCCCCTTGACCGGCACTGTCTTCGCGATCGCCAGGAACAGCTGGCGCCCGGTCAGGGCCAGCGGCGCGGCATCCTTGGCGGTGGCCAGCACGACGCCGTCATAGCCGATCGAGATCTCGGTAATGTCGGTAACGCCGGACTCGGCGCAGCTCTTCTTTTCAGAGTCGGTGATGCGGCGCGAGGCGCCGGCGATGTCGGGGCTGCCATCGGCCAGGCTGGAACAGAACAGCTTGAGCCCGCCGCCCGAGCCGATGCTTTCCACCACCGGCGTTTCCATCCCCGCCCCGCGGCCGAACTGCTCGGCCGCCATCGAGATGAACGGCGCCACCGTCGAGGAGCTGGCGATATGGATTCGGTCGGCGGCCAGGGCCGACGCGGACGCGAAAGCAGCCAGGGGGGCGGCAACCAGAATTGCCAGGCTATAGCGGCGCATTCCTATCGATCCTTTCTTTATCCGGGGAACTGACATAAAAGTGTCACATCCCACATCACAGCGAGTTGCGGTCCATGCGTCTGTTGCGTTTTCTGATGCCGAAAGAGGAAAAGTTTGTCGACCTCTTTTGCGAGCACAGCAAGCTAATCGTCGGGGCCGCCGATGCGCTCGCGGCCATGATGGCAGCCGACGAGAAGGACCGTCCCGCGCGCGGCCGTGAAGTTTCCGCCCTCGAGAAGCAGGCCGACGCGGTCACCCACCAGACCATCGTCGCGCTGCACCGCGCCTTCATCACCCCGTTCGACCGCTCGGATATCCACGCGCTCAGCAAGGCGCTGGACGACGCGGTCGACCTGATCGAGAGCGTCGTGCTGGGCGCCGAGCTCTATAAGGTGGTCGAGTTCGACCAGCATATGCGCGATCTGGCCGGAATGATCCAGGAAACCAGCCTGCTGGTCGCAGAAGTGATGCCGCTCTTGAAGGACCTGTCGCCCAACGCCGCGCGCATCAACGCCCTGTGCGAGCAGATCTCGAAGATCGAGGGCCGCGCCGACGAGGTGCTGCGCGCCGCCATCTCGGATCTGGTGGAACAACGCCCCGACGCCATCACCTTCTTCGGCCGCAAGGAGGTCTATGAACTGCTGGAGGAAGTGACCGACAGCTGCGACGACGTCGCCGACGTCATCCAGGGCCTGGTGCTGGACCACGTCTGATCCGCCATGGACGCCCTGCATCTCAGCCTGCCCTTTCTGGTGGCGATCATCGCGGTCGCCCTCGCCTTCGACTTCATCAACGGGCTGCACGACGCCGCCAATTCCATCGCCACCATCGTCTCGACCCGCGTGCTGTCGCCGAAACTGGCGGTAGCCTGGGCGGCGACGTTCAATTTCATCGCCTTCCTGTTCTTCGGATTGTCGGTCGCCAAGACCATCGGCACCGGCATCGTCGACGCCTCGGTGATGGACCCGTTCGTGGTGCTGTCGGCGCTGATCGGCGCCATCGCCTGGAACCTGTTCACCTGGTGGCTGGGCTTCCCCTCCTCTAGCTCGCATGCGCTGATCGGCGGCATCGCCGGCGCCGGCATCGCCAAGGGCGGGTTCGGCGTGCTGGTGTTGAGCGGCTTCACCAAGACCGCCGCGGCCATCGTGCTGTCGCCGCTGGCCGGAATGGTGCTGGCCATCGCGCTCATGATCGCCTTGTCCTGGGCGCTGCGCCTCAACACTCCCTTCGCGGTGGACCGCCGGTTCCGCAAGCTGCAGCTGCTCTCGGCCTCGCTCTATTCGCTGGGCCATGGCGGCAACGACGCGCAGAAGACGATGGGCATCATCGCCGTGCTGCTCTATTCGCAGGGGATGATCCAGGGCGACTTCCATGTGCCGTTCTGGGTGGTGATCGCCTCGCAGCTGGCGATGGGGCTGGGCACCTTGCTGGGCGGCTGGAAGATCGTCCGCACCATGGGCTCGAAGATCACCGATCTGAAGCCGTTCCAGGGCTTCTGCGCCGAAACCGCCGGCGCCCTGTCGCTGTTCGCCGCCACCTGGCTGGGTGTGCCGGTCTCGACCACCCACACGATCACCGGCGCCATCGTCGGCGTCGGCATGACGCGGCGCGCCTCCGCCGTGCGCTGGGGCCTGGCCGGCCAGATCGTCTGGGCCTGGATCTTCACCATCCCGGCGGCGGCGCTGATCGGGATGGGGTCTTACTGGCTGATCGGGCGCTGACGGCTTCCCCGGGGGAAGCCGTCGCTTGACTCAGTCTCGATAGGCCTTGATGGCGGCGCTGATGTTCTCGCCGCCGAGGCCGCTGGCGCACAAGCCGTCGAAGACGGCGCGCGCGGCCTCCAGCACCGGAACCCTGGCCTTGTTCCCGGCCGCCTCGGCAACCGCGTAGCGCAAGTCCTTGGCGATCAGCGCCGCGGTGAAGCGAGGCGCATGGTCTCCGGCCACCATCAGGCCGGCGAACCCGTTCCCGGCCGGGCTCATCACCGGCAGCCCGCTCATGATCTCCAGCGCCCGTTTCGGCGCGATGCCGGATTTGTCGAGCGCCATCAGCGTCTCCGCGATGGCGGTCACCTGGATCGCCAGCAACGCGTTGGCGGCCAGCTTCATCGTCGCGCCCTGGCCCTGCGGCCCGACATGGTGGACGGTTCCGGCGATACAGTCGAACACCGGCTTGGCCGTCAAAAAGACCTGCTCGGCGCCGCCGGCAAGGAGGATGAGCTGGGCGGCTTCGGCTTGCGGCAGGGAGCCCACGACCGGAGCATCCAGCAAATGGGCCCCCAGCGCCTCGACCGCTGCCGTAAGGCTCTTGAGCCAATCAGGCGAGACGGTGCCGGCCTCGATAGCGACGGCGCCCGCGCCGAGCCCCGCCAGCGCGCCATCCTCGGGCGCCATCCACACCGCCCTGGAGGCTTCATCGTCGGCCAGCATGGTAAGCACGAATTCGGCGCCTTCCGCCGCCTCGCGCGGCGTGGAGGCCGATCGCGCGCCGCGCGCCACCGCGGCCGCGACGGCCGACGGCGAGCGGTTCCACACCGTTACCGCGTGCCCCGCCTTGATCAAATGCGGCATCATGCGCGAGCCCATCGCGCCCAGGCCCAGAAATGCGATCTTGCTCATGGTCTTCCTTTCTCCATTTCGGGGACGGGAGGCACGTGCCGTCAGGTGACAAGACGCGCCCGCCCCGATCGTTCAGTTTTTCGCCACCTGCTCCGGACGCGCCTTCAGTATGAGGTTCGCGGTCCGGACAAGTGCGTGGGTCTTCATGACACCCTCAATTTTCTGCGAGGGGGATTGGGAACTTCCGGCCCATCGTGGCGGCGGCGCGCCTCGAATGCGGCCGGGTGGTTATCGCTCCCTACCGGCCGTGAATTAAGCGACATTAAGTCAGATTACTCATGACTGAATGTCACGGTGCAGCCGACGGCTTTCGGGTGATCGGGCGTTGACGGAAGTCCCCCGCTTTTTGACGCGGAGGCGCAAAGGGATTTTCGGTTGGAAGCGCCTGCGTCAAATCTGCCGCCGACCTGAACGCCGGCGCCGGCCCATCTACTCGACCCGCCGCTTGGCCAGTTTCCGGGCAAGCGTTCGGCGGTGCATGCCGAGGCGGCGGGCGGCTTCCGAGATGTTGAAGTCGGTCTCGGCCAGGGTCTCGTGGATGCGTTCCCATTCCAGCGTCTTGATCGAGCTCTGGCGCGGCGCCAAAGCCACGCTGGTGTCGCCCTGCTCGTCGCGCCGGAAGGCTTCCTCGATGTCGTCGGTGTTGGACGGCTTGGCCAGGTAATGGCAGGCGCCCAGCTTGACCGCCTCCACCGCCGTGGCGATCGAGGCGAAGCCGGTCAGCACGACGATGCGCATGGCCGGATCGCGCTCATGCAGGAGGCGCACGCATTCCAGGCCCGACGCGCCGGCCAGCTTGAGGTCGACCACGGCGAAACCGGGCGCGAAGCCCTCCAGCGCGGTTTCCAGGGCCTCCGCGCGGTCGCAGATGCGCACGGCATAGCCGCGCCGCTCGAAGGACCGCCCCAGCGCGCCCGACAGCGACGGATCGTCCTCGACGATCAGCAGGCGGCGCTTTTCCTCAATGCTCATCGGGAACCTCCAGCGCCGCGACAGGCAGGGTCATTTCGACCAGGGCGCCGCCTTCGGGCAGATTGCGCACGGTCAGCGTTCCGCCCAGCTTGCGCAGCACATTGATCACCAGGAACAGGCCGAGGCCGCTGCCCGGGCGGCCCTTGGTCGATTGATAGGGTTTGCCGAGATTGGCCAGGATTTCCGGCGCGAAACCCTTGCCGCGGTCCACCACCGAAACCACCAGATCGGCCCCGGCCAGCCGGGCGGTGATGCCGACCCAGGCGGGCGAAGCCTCCAGCGCATTGTCGAGCATGTTGAGCAGGGTCTGGCGCACCACCGTATCGGCGACGATCGACACCTCGCGGCGGATCTCGATCGAGGCGGCCAATTCGCGCGGCGCGCGGCTGGCGCGCCATTGATCGATCACGTCGGTCAGGAAAACCGGCAGCGTGGTGCGCACGGAATCCTCGCCGCGCGCCTCACCGGCGGCCAGCAGGATGCCGGAAACGATCTCCTTGCAGCGGGCCAGGGCGACGCGCATTTCCTTGAGATCGGGCGCCAGCGACTCGTCGCCGCCGATCGACGCCATATGCTCCCAGTCATTGAGGATCACCGACACGGTGGCCAGCGGCGTGCCCAGCTCGTGTGCCGCGCCCGAGGCGAGCAGGCCCATGCGGACGATGTGCCCCTCCTCGACCGAGCGCTGCTGCAGGTCCGACAGCAGCCGGTCGCGGTCGCGCAGATTGGCGGTGATGCGGGTGACGAACAGCACGGTCAGCCCCGCCGCCAGCAGGAAGCACAGGAACATGCCGTAGAGATGCAGCGACAGGAAGTTCGACTGGCCGTGCGAGAACAGCCCGAACTCGGTCAGGTCCATCGCCCGGTGAAAGCGGATCAGCCACAGGAAGCACAGCCCGGCGATGCCGGTCAGCGCCCACACATAGGAGGTGGGCAGCAGGATCGCGCCGAGAATGACCTGCAGCAGGAACAGGGAAACGAAGGGGTTAACCGCGCCGCCCGACAAATAAAGCTGGGCGGTCAGGGCCGCCACGTCGAGCAGCAAGGCGGCGAACAGGAAATGGTCGTCGACGGTCCGGCGCATGCGCAGCAGCGCCATGCTGATCAAATTCAGACCGATGAGGAAGAGAACGACATAGCCCATCTCGACGAGGGGCAGCGGGATCGACAGCCAGGCCTTGGCGACGAAGATGGCGGCGATCTGGCCGGCCACGGCGATCCAGCGCAACGAGGCCAGCAGAAGCAGGTTCTTGCGCTTGGTGATGTCCTGGATCGATTCGGCGACCCCGGAACCGCTTCGGGGGTCGTCGATCGGCTCGGGGCGGATAATTGCCATCCCGAGAGCTTCGACCTCTCCGGGACCGCCGTCAAGGCGCCCGGAGAGGCGGAAAAGGCGGGTCATTACGACGCCGACATCCCCGGCATCATGTTGAGGTTCATGTTGTACATGACCCACAGGGTGCCGACCATGAGGATCAGCAGGATGACCAGGGTGAACAGGAAGGCGGCGCCGTTCCAGGTACGGCTCGACTTGGTGTTCATGTGCAGGAAGTAGACGAGGTGAACCACGATCTGCACCGCCGCGAAGGCGAAGCAGACCGGGGCGATCATGTCGTGCTGCAGCGAACCGGTCATCACCAGCCCGAACGGCAGCGCGGTCAGCACCACCGACAGGAAGAAGCCGATCAGATAGGACTTAACGTCACCATGGGCGCCATGGTTTTCGTTGGCGGCATGAGCGTGAGCGGACATTACGCGACCCCCAGCAGGTAGACGGTGGTGAACACGCCGATCCAGACGATGTCCAGGAAGTGCCAGAACAGGCTGAGGCAGGTCAGGCGGGTGATGTTCTTTTCGGTCAGGCCGCCGCGCAGCACATGGACGATCAGGGTGACCATCCAGATCATGCCGGCGGTGACGTGCAGGCCGTGCGTGCCGACCAGGGTGAAGAACGACGACAGGAACGCGGAATGATCCGGCCCGGCGCCCTTCTCGATCAGCTCGCCGAACTCGTGCAGTTCCATGCCCATGAAGCCCAGGCCCATCAGCAGGGTCAGGCCCAGCCAGACCAGGGTGGTGGACCGGCGCTGCTTCTCGGCCGCGATCATCGCCATGCCGTAGGTGAAGCTCGACACCAGCAGGAAGGTGGTTTCGACCGCCACATAGGACAGGTCGAACAGATCCTTGGCGCCGGGGCCGCCCGCCGTCGCCCCGCGCAGCACCGCGAAAGCGGCGAACAGGGCGGCGAACAGGATGCAGTCGCTCATCAGATAGATCCAGAACCCGAGCGTCGTGGTTCCGGCGAAATCGTGATGATGCTCTTCGTCGTGGCTATGCAGATGATCGCCGAGGACGGGGCTTTGAACGGTCATCTCAGGCCTCCTGCGTGCTGAGTTTCTTGTAATAGGCGCCTTCGGTCCGAGCCACGACGTCCGACTTGACGTAGTAGTCGCGGTTCTCGTTGAAGGAGTGGCCGATGGCGGTGACGATGGCGCCGGCGAAGGCCAGGATGGCCAGCCACCAGATGTGCCAGATCAGCGCGAAGCCCAGAACCGCGGCGAACGCCGACAGGATCACGCCGGTGCCGGTATTGCGCGGCATGTGGATCTCGGCATAGGCCGGTTCCGGAGCGCTCGGCAGGCCGGCCTGCTTGGTGTCCCAGAACGCGTCGCGGCCATAGACGTGCGGGGTGCGCGCGAAGTTGTAGAAGGCCGGCGGAGACGAAGTCTGCCATTCCAGCGTACGGCCGTCCCACGGATCGCCGGTCACATCGGCCAGCTTCTTGCGGTTGTACACCGACAGGGCGATCTGAGCGATCGTCGCCAGGATGCCGGCGAAGATGATCAGGGCGCCGATCATCGCGACGATCAGATAGGGCTGATATTCGGGATGGCCGGAGAAGTGGTTCATGCGGCGGGTGGCGCCCATCAGGCCCAGGATGTAGAGCGGCGTGAAGGCCAGCCAGTAGCCGATCAGCCAGCACCAGAACGAGACCTTGCCCAGACGGGCGTCCAGCTTGAAGCCGAACGATTTGGGGAACCAGTAGTTCAGGCCGGCCATCACGCCGAACACCACGCCGCCGATGATGACGTTGTGGAAGTGGGCGATCAGGAACAGCGAGTTGTGCAGCACGAAGTCGGCGCCCGGCACGGCGGTCAGAACGCCGGTCATGCCGCCGACGGTGAAGGTGATCAGGAAGCCGACGGCCCACAGGACCGGCGGTTCGAAACGCACCCGGCCGCGATACATGGTGAACAGCCAGTTGAAGATCTTCACGCCGGTCGGGATCGAGATGATCATCGTCGAGATGCCGAAGAAGGCATTGACGTTGGCGCCCGAGCCCATGGTGAAGAAGTGGTGCAGCCACACCATGAAGGACAGCACGGTGATGCAGATGGTGGCGTAGACCATCGACTTGTAGCCGAACAGCTTCTTCGACGAGAAGGTCGCGACCACTTCCGAGAACACGCCGAAGCACGGCAGGATCAGGATGTAGACCTCGGGGTGACCCCAGGCCCAGATCAGATTGATGTACAGCATGGCGTTGCCGCCAGCGTCATTGGTGAAGAAGTGGAAGCCGAGATAGCGGTCCAGCGACAGCATCGCCAGGGTGGCGGTCAGGATCGGGAAGGCCGCGACGATCAGCATGTTGGCGCACAGCGTGGTCCAGGTGAACACCGGCAGGCGCATCATGGTCATGCCCGGCGCGCGCATCTTCAGGATCGTGGTGATCATGTTGACGCCGGCCAGCAAGGTGCCCAGGCCCGAGATCTGCAATGCCCAGATGTAGTAATCGACACCGACGCCCGGGCTGTAGGCCGCCTCCGACAGCGGCGGCATGGCCAGCCAGCCGGTGCGGGCGAACTCGCCGACGCCCAGCGAGACGTTGATCAGCACGGCGCCGGCGGCGGTCAGCCACAGGCTCAGATTGTTCAGATACGGGAACGCCACGTCGCGGGCGCCGATCTGCAGCGGCACCACGACGTTCATCAGGCCGACGATGAAGGGCATCGCCATGAAGAAGATCATGATGACGCCGTGCGCCGAGAAGACCTGGTCGTAATGCTCGGGCGGGAGATACCCCTCGCCGCCATTCACGCCCATCGAGGCGGACAGCTGCTGCGAGCGCATCATCAGGGCGTCGGCGAAGCCGCGCATCAGCATGACCAGCGCCAGGATGATGTACATGATGCCGATGTTCTTGTGGTCGACCGAGGTCAGCCAGTCGGTCCACAGCGGCTTCCACAGCTTGAAATAGGTCAGGCCGGCCAGCAGGGCCGCACCGCCGAGGATGATCCCGGCGATGGTGACCATGATGATCGGTTCATGATAGGGGATCGATTCGAGCGTCAGCTTGCCGAACATCGCTTACATTCCTTTTTCGGCGGCGGCGGGAGCGGCAGCAGCCGGGCTCATCGCCATCATGCCGAGGGCTTCGTGATAGACCATGGGGTCGATATCGCCGTAATAGGCGACCGGCACCTTCTCGCTGGGCTTTTCCAGCTCGTGGTACACGGTGCTGGACAGCACGTTTCCGGAGGCGCGGGCATGTTCGACCCAGCTCTGGAAATCGTCCTCCGACATCGACTTGGCGAAGAACTTCATGTCCGAGAAGCCGTCACCCGAGAAGTTCGACGAGATGCCGTCGAAGGTGCCGGTGTGATCGGCGAGCAGCGACAGCTGCGTCTGCATGCCGGCCATGGTGTAGACCATGCTGCCCAGCTGCGGCATGAAGATCGCGTTCATGACCGAGCCCGAGGTCATCTTGAAATGCACCGGGGTGCCGGCCGGGAAGGCCAGTTCGTTGACCGAGGCGATCTTGAGGTCGGGATAGATGAACAGCCACTTCCAATCCAGCGACACCACCTCGACCTCGACCGGCGCCTTCTCCGACGCGATCGGCTTATAGGGGTCCAGCGCGTGGGTGGAGGTCCAGGTGATCAGGCCCAGGGCGATGATGATCAGGCAGGGAACCACCCACACCACCACTTCGATGGCGTTGGAATGCTCCCAATCGGGCGTGTAGGCGGCCTTTTCGTTGCTGGAGCGATAGCGCCAGGCGAAGGCGATGGTCATGCCGATGACGGGCACGACGACGATCAGCATCAGGCCGGTGGCCAGGAGAATGAGATTGCGCTCATCGACGCCGATCGGCCCCTTGGGGTCCATCAGGGCGTAGTCGCAACCCGACAGGGAGAAAGCGGTGCAGAGCAACGCCAGAGCCGGCAAAAGGCGGCGAAGCTTGAAAAATGCAGACATGTCCTATCCCAACGATATTTGGAATCGGTCGAGGTTATAGCGGCCTCGTGACAATTGCGGGATTGGACAATCTGTCCTAGGTGCACTGCAATATGGGCGGTTGACAGGGAGCGCGAGCTATAGGGCGAAGCATCAACTCTGATCGCGCGGCAACGTGCAGACTGACGGTCGAGCCCACTCAAAGACTGAGATGCGCCCCGCTACAGCCTCGCCGCACCGCCAATAAACACCCAAAAGTTGATTTAATACATTCAGTCACATCATATTGATATGTGATCAGATCCAGTCACTTACAACTGTGTAGCAACACGATCGGAGCAGCCCTCAATGAAGCAACCCATTGTTTATCCAATTGAAAGAATACAAGAGCCCGAATTTTCCGACGTCCAAGCATTCTTTTGGAACTACTCTGGCCCCCTCAGATCCATCCAAGCATCAATTGAGTGGGAGATCCAAAACATTTGCATATATCATGCGTACGTATCTTCTGGCCTCAGCCGCGAGTCCGCCAAACTTGAAAGCAAAATAAATGAACAAGAATCCTATTATAAAAATGCCTTAAAGGAAATTTCTGACGAAGATGACCAATATCCCATTGAATTACTTCGCAGTCGCTTCCTCGATCGGGCTATTGACATCCAAAATGTAATCAATGCAAGTGATCAATTTCTCGACGAGACAACAATAGTATCACTGTGGATGATTTCGGAGCGTTTCCTAGGACAGATCTATCGAGAATTTTACACTCATATAAAGGGGCAGCCCCCAGCAAATATTCCATACAAATTCGACACCATAAAAACTAATTTTGCCAACCTCAGCGTCGATTTGACAGCTAGCCATCTATACGCCGACGCCGATGAGTGCCGGACGCTTAATAATGCAATAAAACACGGAAACACAGTGTCCACATCACTTAAAAAATTCCCATTTTTTCAAAATCTATCCGGCCCCTTGAGAAAAATAGATTTGCAGATGCAGCGCTATGTTAACGGGGTACACAACTTCCTGGGCAGCACGATCGAACAATGCCACACCGTACTTGGCGTATCCCCTTAATAACGGAGGCTTCATCTCGACACGGTTCCACCCCGAGCTTTTGGCGCGATACAGCGCCGAATCCGCCGCGCAGATCAGTCTTTCGAGATCGGCCGGTGTCGGAGACACGGCGACACCGATGCTGCAGGACACGGATATCTCGCCCTGGTCGCAGCAGATCGGCTTTTGCACCACCTCGGCGCGGATGCGCTCGCCGACTTGCAACACCTCCTCCTGCCCGACACCGGACAGCACGGCGAGGAATTCCTCGCCGCCATAGCGCCCCATCGCGTCATTGGGGCTTAACGCTTTGCACAGGCGGGCGGCGACGGCGCGGAGCACTTCGTCGCCGGCGGGATGGCCGACATTGTCGTTGACGTGTTTGAAGTGGTCGATGTCGACCATCAGGATCGCAATTGACGGACGGATCTCCGACGAGAGCGCCTTTTCCGCCAGAGCATCCGTTTAAACGGCTTTGTGCTTACCGGCAGAAGGCTACTTCAGCCAAACGCCACAGTAACCGGAAGAAAAGCCTGCGCCATCTACAGATCGTTTACGCAGATGTTACTTCCCGCGGAAGAAAACTCAGCCCTTCTTCTGTTCGGCAACCTTCACCGGCGTGCCGCTGACCAGCGAGTCGGAGGGATCGAGCACGATCTGGTCCTCGGCCTTGAGGCCCGACAGAACCTCGACCTTGTCGCCATAATCGCGGCCGATGGTGATCGGGATCAGCTCGGCCTTGCCGTCGCGCACCACGGCGACGCGCAGCCCCTCGCTGCGGAACAGCAGGGTGTTGGCCGGAATGACCAGGCTGGCGCGGATGCCGGCCAGGCTGAAATGCACGAAACCATAGGCACCCGGCAGGATCTCACCCTTGGCGTTGTCGAGATCGACCTCGACATTCAGCGTGCGCGACGTGGCGTCGATGGCGCTGGCATTGCGGACCACCTTGCCGGGGAATTTCTCGCCCGGGAAGCTGTCGAACGTCACGCTCACCGGCGCCTCGGCGCTGGCCAGCTTGGCGAAGGTCTCGGGCACCGAGACATAGATGCGCAGCGTCCGCGTCGCCGTCATATGGAACAATTCGCGCGGGCCGCCGCCGGCCGAGATCAGCGTGCCGACGTCGATATTGCGCGCGGTCACCACGCCGTCGAACGGCGCGACCACCTTTTCGAAGGATTGCAGCTGCTCGAGCCGCGCCACATCGGCCTGGCGCGATTGCACCGTCGCCTTGTTGGCCTCCAGCGACCCCGCCGCATTGTCGCGGTCCTGCTTGGTCACGCTGTCGGTCTTGAGCAGCAGCTCATAGCGCTCGGCGGTGATCTGGGCCAACCGCTGATTGGCCTCGGCGGTGGCGAGATCGGCGCGGGCCTGGCGCAATTGCTGGTCGATTTCGGGGGACGAGATGTCGGCCAGCACCGCGCCCTGCTTCACCTCGGCGCCGATGTCGAAATACCACTTGGTGACATAGCCGCTGGTGCGCGCATAGATCGGTGCGTCGCTGAAAGGCTGGGTATTGCCCGGCAGGCGCAGCTCCTGCCCCGGCGCATCGCCTTCCGGATGGGTCACGCGCACCGAGGGGATCGCCGCGTCCCGGGTCGCCTCGGCCAGCTTGGTATCCGCGTGCAGCCGTCCGGAAACCTCGATGCCGATGCCCGCCACCAGCACCAGAGCAACGCCACCAATAATCACCTGCCCGCGTTTCATTTCACACCCCTCAGGCGCCGGGCGCGCATTCCATGCGCTGGGCTACCGCGCCAAGCTATGTTGCCTGTGTAACCGAGGCTGTCGGCAGCGCGGGCCTGCAGTCGCAGGCCTGCAACGAATTCCAAGAATTCGTTACTCATATTCCGTGCTCCTGCGTCACTTGATTACCCACTCCTCCGGCCGGTTTCTTCTTTCCGCCATGCAGCAGTGCGAACACCGACGGCACGAAGATCAGCGTCGCCATCGTCGCCATCAGCAGGCCGCCGATCACGGCACGGCCCAGCGGCGCGTTCTGTTCGCCGCCGTCGCCCAGCCCGAGCGACATCGGGATCATGCCGACGATCATGGCGATGGCGGTCATCAGAACCGGGCGGAAGCGGGTGAAGCCGGCATCGATCGCGGCCTGCACGGCATCGCCGTGGCGGGCCAACTCGTCTTTGGCGAAGGATATCACAAGGATCGAATTCGCGGTGGCGACGCCCATGCACATGATCGCGCCCATCAGCGCCGGCACCGACAGCGGCGTATGCACGAAGAACAGCATCAGCACGATACCGGAGAGCGCGGCCGGCAGGGCGGTGATGATGATGAAGGGGTCGAGCCAGGACTGGAAGTTCACCACGATCAGCAGATAGATCAGCAGGATCGAGAAGGCCAGGCCGCCCAGCAGGCTGGTATAGGAATGGCGCATGGTGTCGATCTGGCCGCGCACATTGATGAAGCTGCCACGCGGCAGCAGCTTGCTGTCCTCGGCGATCACGCGGTCGATGTCGGCCGCCACCGAGCCGAGGTCGCGGTCCTGCACGCCGGCATAGATGTCGAGCACGCGGCGGATATTGTAGTGGCGCACCACGCCCATGATGCTGGTGCGCTGGATGCTGGCGACGTCGGCCAGGATCGCCGGCCGCTGCGCGCCCGGCGCGGTGATCGGGATGTTCTGGATGTCCTGCAGCGACTGGATGTCATATTGCGGCGCCTGGGCCACCAGGCTGTAATTGACGCCGTTCTGCCAGTTCAGGAAGAACATCGGCGACACGATCGAACTGCCCGACAGGATGTTCAGCACGCTGCCCGAAATGTCCTGCTCGGTGAAGCCGGCCTGCGCCGCCTTGGTGCGGTCGACCGCGACGTTGAAGGTCGGATAGTCGAACGGCTCGTGCACATGGGCGTCGACGATGCCGGAAATCTGCCTGATGTCGGCCAGCAGCTTCTCGGCCACCTTGCGGTTGCCCTGCATGTCGTTGCCTTCGACCTGGATGTCGATCGGCGCCGGCTGCCCGAAATTCAGGATCTGCGTCACCATGTCGGCGGGCAGAAAATAGAAGATCTCCTCGGGGAACTGGCGGTTCAGCTCGGCCCGCAGGTCGCGCACATAATCGGCGCTCGGACGGTGGCCCTCCTTCAGCGACACCATGATGTCGGCGTCGGCGGGGCCGATCAGGCCGCTCGAGGAATACATCGTGTTGAGGCCCGAATAAGGCAGGCCGATGATGTCGATGATGTTGTCGAGATCCTTGTCCGGCACCTTGGTGCGGATGAACTTCTCGACCAGATCGGCGATGCGCGCGGTCTCTTCGGCGCGGGTGCCGGTCTTGGCGCGCATATGCAGGATGAACTGGCCGCCATCGGTGCTGGGAAAGAAGTCGTTGCCGAGGAACGGCGCCAGACCGAACACCGCGACGCACACGGCCAGGAAGACCGGAATGAAGGTCTTGCGCCGATGAACCAGCTTCGACAGCAGGCCGTGATAGGCCTCGCGCACCTGCTCGAAGCGCTTCTCGAAGCCGCGCTGGAAGTTGATGAAGGGGTTATTGGTCGGCTTGGGATCGTGGTCGTGGGCGCGCAGCAGATACATCGCCATGGTCGGCACCAGGGTGCGCGACAGGATGTAGGAGGCGATCATGGCGAACACCACCGCCTCGGCCAGCGGCACGAACAGGTACTTCGCCACGCCGCCCAGCAGGAACATCGGCACGAAGACGATGCAGATGCAGAGCGTCGAAACCAGCGCCGGCACCGCGATCTGCGAGGCGCCTTCGAGGATGGCGTCCCTGAGGCCGTGCCCCTCCTCCAGATAGCGCTCCATGTTCTCGATGGTGACGGTGGCGTCGTCGACCAGGATGCCCACGGCCAGGGCGAGGCCGCCCAGGGTCATGATGTTGAAGGTCTGGCCGACCAGGCTCAGCGTGATGATCGAGGACAGGATCGACAGCGGGATCGACACGGCGATGATCACCGTCGAACGCCAGGAGCCGAGGAACAGCAGGATCATCAGCGCGGTCAAGGCGGCGGCGATGATCGCCTCGCGGATCACGCCCTCGACGGCGCCGGCGACGAACACCGACTGGTCGGCGACCGGCTTGATGCGGAATTCCGGCGGCAGGGTCTGCAGCGCGCGGCCCAATTGGCGGCGGATGCCGCCCACCACGTCGAGGGTCGACGCGGTGCCGGCCTTGATCACCGTCATCAGCACGCCGCGATGGCCGTCCTGGCGCACGATGTTGGTCTGCGGCGCGAAACCGTTCGCCACGGTGGCGACGTCGCGCAGATAGATCGTCGAGCTGCCGTTCTGCCTGATCGGCAGGTCGTTCAGCTCTTCGATGGTGCGCGGCGCGGTGTTGAGGGCGACGTCGTATTCGAACTCGCCGATCTTGGCGGTGCCCGAGGGCTGAACGATGTTCTGGCGGTTCAGCGCGGACAGCACGTCGGTCGGCGCCAGATTTTTCGACTGCATCAGCCCGGGGTTGATGTTCACCATCACCTGGCGCTGCTTGCCACCATAGGGATAGGGGATCACCGCGCCCGGCACGCTGATCAGCTGGGTGCGCAGGAAATTGAGGCCGAGATCGTTCAGCGTCGCCTCGGACAGCCCCTCGCCCGACAAACCGAGCTGGAGCACCGGCAAGGCGGTGGCGCTGTAATTGATGATCTGCGGCGGCTGGGTGCCGGGCGGCATCTGGCGCAGGATGAACTGCGAGACCGCGGTTACCTGTGCGTTGGCGGTATCCAGGCTGGCATTGGGCTGCAGGAAGATCTTGATGACCGCATTGCCGTTATAGGTGGTCGATTCGATATGCTCGATATTGTCGACCAGCGCGGTCAGGGTGCGTTCGTAGGTCGTGGTCAGCCGTCCCTCGAACTGCTCGGGGTCGAGGCCGGTATAGGTGAAATTCACCGCGACGACGGGAATGTCGATGTTCGGGAACAGATCGGCGGGGGTTCGGGCGACCACCACCGGGCTCAGGATCAGGATCAACGCCGCCAGCACCACGAAGGTGTAAGGCCGATCCAGGGCAAGCTTCACAATCCACATGACATACAGATCCGCTGGCCGGGTTTCCTCCTCCCCGGACGAGGTTCTGCAATAGCACGGGGAACACCTTGCGCTAAAGCTTGAGTCTTGCTCGGGAGGGCAACATTAACAAGACTTAATGAAGCCTTCCTAATCCGGGAAGAACCCGTCCCGCAGATCGGCGCTCACCGCCCCGAGCCGGGTTTGCACCCAGTCGAGGAATTCGTGCAGGCCGGTCTCGATGATCTGCTCGATGGAATGGTCGGACAGCACGGCGCGCATCTCGTCCAGCTTGTCCTCGGCCGCCGTGCCACCCGACAGGCGATAGCGGCTGCGGAGCTGGGTGAGCATGTAGGAAATCTGGCGCACGCAATGGGTCACCGAGCGCGGAAAGCTGTCCGAGAACAGCAGGAATCCCGCCACCGCGGCGGGCGACAGCCGCCCCTGATAGACGCGGCGGAAGGCCTGATAGCCGTTGGCGGTGCGCAGCAGCGCGTTCCACTGGCTGGCGTCGAGCGCCGATCCCACCGCGTCCACGCTGGGCAGCAGCAGGTGATATTTGATGTCGAGCAGGCGGGTGATCTGGTCGGCGCGCTCGACGTTCTTGCCGATGCGGTAATAGTGCCAGCCCTCGTCATGCGAGAAGCTGCCCTCGACGATGCCCTCGGCCACCTGGCACTGGTCGCGCAGGCGGCGGCACAGGCGGGCCAGGCCGGGGCCGGTCAGGTCGCTGGCCGAGACCGAGCGCCAGTGATTGCGCATCACATTGACCTGCTCCCACATCTCGATCGACAGGATCGGCCGCAGCGCGCGGGCATTCTGATGCGCCGCCTGCAGCGAAGCCGGCACCGAGGTGGAATTGTCGCCATCCAGCATGTAGAACCCGACCACCGACGGCGCGTCGGCGACCGGATGCTTGTCGAAGAAGCTCTTCTCGTCGGCATTGATCTGCACCACCGACAGCCAGTTGCGCGCCGAGGAATCGCGGGCGAATGTCTCGGTGATCTCGATGATGCGGGCCAGGTTTTCCACCCGTTCGAGATAGCGGGCGAGCCAGAACAGATTTCCGGCGGAGCGTGCCAGCAGGTTTCCCATGATCAGGCTCCCAATACCCAGGAGTCCTTCGACCCGCCGCCCTGCGACGAATTGACGACGATCGAGCCTTCGCGCAGCGCCACCCGCGTCAATCCGCCAGGTAATACCCAGGTGGTCTGGCCGGTCACCGCGAAGGGCCGCAGATCGACATGGCGGGGGGCGACGCTGGTGGTGGTCAGCGTCGGCGCCACCGACAGGCCGATCATCGGCTGGCTGATGTAATTGCCCGGATCGGCCTGCAGCTTGGCGCGGAACTCGTCGCGCTCGGCCTGGGTCGCCTTGGGGCCGATCAGCAGGCCGTAGCCGCCGGACTCGCCCACCGGCTTGACCACCAGCTGGTCGAGGCGGTCGAGGGTGTAATTCAGCCCTTCCCTCTCGCGGCAGATGAAGGTCTCGACATTGGGCAGGATGGCGTCCTCGCCGAGGTAATAGCGGATGATGCGCGGCATATAGGCATAGACCGCCTTGTCGTCGGCGACACCGGTGCCGGGCGCGTTGGCGAGGGCGACGTTGCCGGCGCGATAGGCGCGCATCAGGCCGGGTACGCCGAGCAGGCTGTCGGGGCGGAACACCTCGGGATCGATGAATTCGTCATTGAGGCGGCGATAGATGGTGTGCACCCGCTCCAGCCCGCCGGTGGTGCGCATGAACACCTTGTCGTCATCGACCACCAGGTCCGAGCCGACCACCAAAGGAACACCCATCTCGCGGGCCAGGAAGACATGTTCGAAGAAGGCCGAATTATAGATGCCGGGCGACAGCAGCACGACCTGCGGATCATCCTTATCCTTGGGCGCCACCGAGGCCATCGCGGCGTGCAGGCGGATGCCGTAATCATCCACCGCGCGGATGCGCAGATCGGCCATCAGGTCGGGGAAGGCCCGCATCATCAGAGTGCGGTTCTCGACCACATAGGACACGCCGGACGGCGTGCGGGCATTGTCCTCCAGCACGCGGAACAGGCCCTGCTCGTCGCGGATCAGATCGATGCCGGCGACATGGGCGTAGGTGCCGTGGGCGACGTCGAGATCGCGCATTTCCGGCCGGTAATTGGGATTGCCCAGCACCAGTTCGGCCGGGACGACGCCATCTTTCAGGATCTTCTGGCCGTGATAGACATCGTGGAGAAACAGATTGATGGCCTGCACGCGCTGGATCACGCCGGCTTCGACCGCCTGCCATTCGTCGGCGGTGATGACGCGCGGGATCACGTCGAAGGGCAGGATGCGGTCGATCGAGTCGCGTTCGGAATAGACGGTGAAGGTGATGCCGAGATTGAACAGCTCGCGTTCGGCATCGGCGGAGCGCCGCGACAGATCGGCGAAATCGAGGGCGCCGAGACGTTGCAGGACAGTCGCGATCTCGGTTTCGTTACTGGTTCTTTGACTGGTGAGTTCACAGAAGAACGCGCCGCGGTCGTAGCCTGCCATCAATCCGCCGATTCCGCGCTCTCCCATGCTTCCTCCTATGTCGAACCCACAACCCAGACTTAGCAACACTTATGCCAACACTGTACTCCTGGGAAAAACAGGGAAATAGAGAGTAGAAATACTGGTTCTTGCTCGAAAACAGACCGATCCCGCCCAAAAATCAGGCAGTTAGCGTGCCTTGGGTCACCTGCGGCGACCCCGCTTCGCTCAAACGCCGAACGGGTTTGGCGCCATGACAAAACATCCCGTTTTCAGCAGTGTCATTGCGCAATCGGCTCCACATCGACGCCGACCTTGAGCCGGTGCTCTCCCCCGCCCAGCACCACGCCGCGCAGCGGGCTGACATCGTCGAAGTCGCGCCCCCAGCCCAGCGTCACATGCTCCTCGTCGGGCAGGCAGTCATTGGTCGGATCGAAATCGACCCAGCCGAACTCGGGCACATGGACCGAGACCCAGGCATGGGACGCGTCCGACCCGCGCAGCTTCTCCTTGCCCGGTGGCGGCTTGGTCAGCAGATAGCCCGAGACATAGCGCGCCGGCAGCCCCATCGAGCGGGCGCAGGCGATGAACAGATGGGCGAAGTCCTGGCAGACGCCGCGCCTCTGCGCCAGCACCTGCGACAAAGGCGTGGCGACGGTGGTGGCGGCCGGGTCGTAAGCGAATTCGTTGCGGATACGCGTGTTCAGATCGCGCAGGCACCCGACCAGCGGACGGCCCGGCACGAAGCTGCCCCGTGCATAATCACGAACATCCGGCGCCGCCGCGACGAACGGGATGTCGACACAGAAATCGGCCACTTCGACCAGGGTTTCGCCGGCCAGATCGGCCAGCGGATCGCCGGGGCCGTTCCACGGCGCGCCGCGCTCGGGGCCGGGCAGCTCGCGCGGGCGGACCTCGACCTTGCTGTTGACCTGCACCGTCAGCGTGCCGTGCGGATCGCGCAGGCCGAAGAAGGCGGTCGGATTGCCGTAATAATCCACCCCGCTTTCGTCCATTTCGGACGGCTGCGGCGTGATGCGCAATTGCGCGCGCAGGCAGGTCTGATGCGGCGTCTGGCGCGGCATCAGATGCGCGAGATGGTGCGCCAGCAGCACAGGCTCGCCGTAGCGGTACGAAGTGACGTGCTTTACCCGGTACATCATCGTTTAGCGGCTCCGGCTGATTGAACCGCAGAGGCGCAGAGGCGCAGAAGCGCAGAGAGGACTGAGCGCCGCAGGCATCCAGAATAGTGCCCCAGCCGCCGGACATTGGCGTGATCGCGCCGCGCACTCGAACCCCTCTGCGCCTCTGCGCCTCTGCGGTTCAAATCGTCGCTCATGACCACGACTCCAGCGCCGCCCGCACGACGCTGCTGCGTCCGGCGGAATGGGTGAAGTACTGCTTGGTCACTTCCTCGGACAATTCCCACAGCTTCGAGCGCAGAGTCTCCATGAAGCGGGCCAATTGACGCGCCTCGCCCTCCTCGTCGGGGGTACAGAGCCGCTCGATCTCGGCAGTGCGCACCGCCCCGGTCAGCCACACCGTCAGGCGCTGCTCGGGGCCGAGGAAGGCGCTGCGGCGATGGGCCGCCAGCATGTCCATGTGGTTGGCCAGGCTCGCCAGCTGGAAGCCGAGCGAGCGCGGATTGCTCTCATCCACCATCAGCAGATCCCAGACCGGGGCGAATTGCGGCGTCGAGAGATAGCGCGAACGATAGGTCATCGAGCTGTCGGAGATTTCCAGCAGCAGATCGAGCACCTGGCCATTGGGCGCCTCGCCGCGCGACAAAGCGCCGGACAGCAGATCGAGCATATGGACCGACCGCTCCAGCCGGCGGCCGAAATCGAGGAAGCGCCAAGCCAGGCCGCGCGTCATGTTTTCCATGACCAGCCCGTTCAAAGCCTCGCAGGCCAGGATCAGCGTGTTGAGCGAGGCCATGGCGTCCTCGACCAGCAGCCCCTGCCCGATCACCGTCTGGACCGAGCGCACCAGATGATTGACCGCGCGCCAGGTATCCGGCGACAGGCGGTCGCGCGCCAGCGAGGCCATGCGGTGAATCTTCTCGGCGGAAAAACGCAGCCCGTCGCTATGAGCCGGATCGAACGCCATCGCCAGGGTCGAGGCCAGCTTCTCCTCGTCGCTATCGCCGGCCGGCTTGAACACATGGGACAGCAGCCGCAACGCCAGCGGCAGCTCCTCCGCCGCGCCGAAACCGGCCATCGCGCCGGTGCGGGCCAGACCGGCGCGCAGCAGGCGGGCGGTATCTTCCAGGCGTTCGGCATAGCGGCCGAACCAATAGAGATTATCGGCGACGCGCGAGGGCATGTCGCGCGCGCCGCGCATCAGCCGCGCGGACGGACCCGTGCCACTGCGCGCCACCACCGGCGCCTTCTCGGCCTTGTCGGCCAGCACCCAGGTATCCTTGCTGCCGCCGCCGGCCTGCAGCGACACCATCGAGCCGCCGCGCTCGGAGGCGACACGCACCAGCCCGCCCGGCATCGCGGAATAGCCCGCCCCGTCGGCGACCAGGAAGACGCGCAGCATCATCGGCCTGGCGTCGAGCGCGGTGCCGGTCCAGACCGGCGTGGTGGACAGGCGGATACGGGCCTGGGCGATGTAGTCGCGCGGCCGTTCCCTGATCGCCGCCGCCAGCTCCGCCCGCTTGGCCGCGCTCAGCCGGTCGCCGAATATGGTCGCGGCCTTGCCGGGGCGCGGAAAGGACGGCTTGATCACCAGATTTTCGAGATTGCCGAGCACATAGGCCAGTTCGTCGGGCCGGCCGCACCACCAGGATTCGACCGATCCCATCATCAAATCCTCGCCCAGCAGATGGCGCGACACCGCCGGCAGGAAGGGCGACAGGGCGCCGCCTTCGATGACGCCGCTGCCGAGGGAATTGGCGACCACCACGGTACCCTGGCGCACCGCCTGGCTGAGGCCGGCAACGCCCAGCACTGAATCGCTGCGCAGCTCCAGCGGATCGCAGAAGGGTGCCGTGGTGCGGCGCAGGATCACGTCGATCGGCTGCAGCCCTTCCAGCGTTTTCAGCCAGACCCGGCCATCGCGCATGGTCAAATCCTCGCCCTCGACCAGCGTGTAACCCAGCTGGCGGGCCAGATAGGCATGCTCGAAATAGGTCTCGTTATAGGGCCCCGGGGTCAGCAGCACGATGCGCGGCGTCTCGCGCGAGCGCGGGCTCAGCTCCAGCAGGCTGTCGCGCATCTTCTGGAAGAAGGGCGCGATCGAGCGGACCTTGTGGTCGCGCATGGCATCGGCCAGCACGCGAGCGATGATGCCGCGGTTCTCCAGGGCATAGCCGGCGCCCGACGGCGCCTCGCAGCGGTCGCTGACCACCTGCCAGGAGCCGTCCGGCAGGCGGGCGAGATCGGCGGCGTAGATGTGCAGATAGATGCCGCGCGCGACGCGCACATCCTTCAGCGGGCGCAGATAGCCGGGATGCGACAGTACCGGCACCGGCGGGATCAGGCCGCGCGCGAGCAGTTCCTGAGGACCGTAGAGATCGGCCAGCACCAGATTCAGCAGCGTGGCGCGCTGGATCAGCGCAGCCTCGATGCGGCGCCATTCATCGGCCGGGATCATCAGCGGCAGCGGGTCGAGCTGCCATTGCCGGTCCAGCCCCTCATTGCCGCTGTAAACATTGTAGGTGACGCCATTCTCGCGGATCAGCCGCAGGCCGAGATCCCAGCGCCGTCCGATCTCGTCACGCGACAGGCCCGACAGCAGATTGAAGAAAGGCTCGGCATGCGGCCGCGGCATGCCGTCGGCGCCGAACATCTCGTCCCACGAGCCGCGCGGCAGCGGATAGCCCATGCGGAACGCCCCGGGCAGCGTCGCCTGCTCGGGGCCGTTCAAGGTGTCCACGCTGATGCGGCGATCTTCCATGGGACTCCAGATTAGACGTTGGGGAGACGCAAATCCAGGGTCGCCGGGAAGTGGCGGTTATAGGCAGGCTGCGGCGGGTCGAGCGGGCCGACATGATGGCCGAACGGAACGAAGCGCGACAGGCGCCGCCCCTCCGCTTCGTTGGAATTGACCGGGAAGGTCTCGTAACTGCGCCCGCCCGGATGGGTGACGTGATAAGTGCAGCCGCCGATGGAGCGCTTGTTCCAGCGATCGACCAGATCGAACACCAGCGGAGTCTGCACGCCGATGGTGGGATGCAGCGCCGAGGCAGGCTGCCAGGCGCGGAAGCGGACGCCGGCGACAGCTTCACCCGGCGTGCCGGTCGGAGTCAGCGGCAAAGCGCGGCCGTTGCAGGTCACCCAATGGCGTTCGCCCGACAGGCCGGAAACCCGCACCTGCAGCCGCTCGACCGAACTGTCGACATAGCGCACCGTGCCCCCCGCCCCCGCTTCCTCGCCCAACACGTGCCAGGGTTCCAGCGCGGCGCGCAACTCGATCTCGATGGCGTCGTAGCGGACTTTGCCGAACAGCGGGAAGCGGAACTCGACATGCGGCGCGAACCAGCCTTCGTCGAAGCGGAAGCCATGCTGTGCGAGGTCGTCCAGCACATCCTTGAAATCGGCCCAGACGAAATGCGGCAGCATGAAGCGGTCGCGCAGGGCGTTCCCCCAATGGATCAGAGGCGCCTGATAGGGCGTCCGCCAGAAACGGGCGATCAGGGCGCGCAGCAGAAGCTGCTGCACGCAGCTCATCTCGGCATGAGGCGGCATCTCGAAACCGCGGAACTCGACCAGGCCGAGGCGCCCGGTCGGACCGTCGGGCGAATAGAGCTTGTCGATACAGATCTCGGTGCGGTGAGTATTGCCGGTGACGTCGATCAGCACATTGCGCAGGATGCGGTCGATGAGCCAGGGGGGAACGTTTTGCGCGCCCGCTTCGGGAATCTGCTGCAGCGCGATTTCCAGCTCGTAGAGCGTGTCGTCGCGCGCCTCGTCGATACGCGGCGCCTGGCTGGTCGGGCCGATGAACATGCCGGAGAACAGATAGGACAGCGACGGATGATTCTGCCAGAAGCGCAGGATGCTGCCCAGCAGGTCGGGCCGGCGCAGGAACGGGCTGTCGGCCGGCTCGTCGCCCCCCAGCACCATGTGATTGCCGCCGCCGGTGCCGACATGGCGCCCGTCGATCATGAATTTCTCGGAGGTCAGGCGCGTTTCGCGGGCCAGCCGGTAGAGCGCGAGCGTGTTGTCGCGCAGCGCGGACCAATCCTTGACCGGCTGGATATTGACCTCGATGACGCCGGGATCGGGGGTCACCTTGATCGAATTGAGGCGCACGTCGCCGGGCGGCGGATAGCCCTCGATCGAGACCGGCTGTCCGAGTTCGTCGGCAACCTCCTCCAGCGCATGGATCAGGGTGACGTAGCCCTCGGCGGTTTCGGTCGGCGGCATGAAGATGCAGAGCTTGCCGTCGCGCAGCTCGATGCTCAGTGCGGTACGCACATTGTCGGAGATCGGCCGTCCGGACGGGCTGTGCCGGGTCGGCGCGACGCCGCCGGAGCCCTGCTCGCGGTGCGCCCCATTGCGCGGCGTCTCGCGCTGCATCTCGATGCGCGCCTGGGCCGGCCGGCGCGGCAGCGGACCGCGCGGCGCGAACGGATCGGCCGGGGTGAAATAAGGATAATCGGACGGGCCGATATAAGGCAGGCTGCCGAGCGGCAGGCGGAAGCCGAGCGGCGAATCGCCGGCCAGCAGATAAAGCCTTTCGCGCCGCAGCGGCCAGGGGCCGGAAATCCAGCGCGGCCCGTCCTTGCCCTGCCATTGCTGGACCGGCAGCACGAACCCGACCGGACGGGCCAGGCCATGGCGGAACACCCGCAGCATGCGTTCACGCTCCTGCGGGTCCTCCAGCTTGCTGTCGAACGGATCGACATTGACCGGCAGCCTCTGTTCGGCCAGCGCGAAATAGACCGGGTCCTCATAGGCCGGCATCAGATAATCGGCGTCGACATCCAGCTTTTTCGCCAATTTCTCGCCGAACAGCTGGGCGACTTCCTCGTCCGGCTCGCCGTCTCCCGGCTCCTTGGCGATCAGCGACGGATCGCGCCACAAAGGCTCGTTGTCGCCGCGCCAGGTCAAGGCGAAGGCCCAGCGCGGCAGCGGCTCGCCGGGATACCATTTCCCCTGGCCGAAGGTCAGCAGACCCTGCGGCGCATACCGCTCGCGCAGGCGGCCGATCAGGTCGAAGGCGCGTTCGCGCTTGGTCGGACCGACCGCGTCGGTGTTCCACTCGGCGCCTTGCGGATCGTCCAGCGACACGAAGGTCGGCTCGCCGCCCATGGTCAGGCGCACATCGCCGGCGATCAGGGACTCGTCGACCTGATGGCCGAGCCGGTCGATCGCCTGCCACTGCGCCTCGTCATAGGGCTTGGTGACGCGCGGGGTCTCGAAAACCCGGCGGACCTCCATGTGATACTCGAACTGCACATCGCAATTCTCGACCGCGCCGGAGATCGCCGCCGCGCTGGCCGGTTCCGGGGTGCAGGCCAGCGGGATGTGCCCCTCGCCGGTCAGCAGGCCCGACGTGGCGTCGAGGCCGATCCAGCCGGCGCCGGGCAGATAGACCTCGGCCCAGGCATGCAGGTCGGTGAAATCGACGGATGGCCCTTCCGGCCCTTCCAGCGGTTTCTGGTCGGCGACCAGCTGGATCAGATAGCCCGACACGAAACGCGCGGCGAGGCCGAGATGGCGCAGGATCTGCACCAGCAGCCACGCGCTGTCGCGGCAGGAGCCGCTTCCGCGCTCCAGCGTCTGCTCGGTCGTCTGCACGCCCGGTTCCATGCGGATCAGATATTTGACCGCCTGCTGCACCGAGGCGTTGAGGGCGACGATGAAATCGGCGGTCGAACGCGGATTGCGGTCGATCTTGGAAAGCCAGTCGGACAGCAGCGGCCCGGCCGGCTCGACCTTGAGGAACGGCGCCAGCTCGGACGCCAGCACCGGATCGTATGCGAAGGGATATTCCTCGGCGTCGGGCTCGAGGAAGAAGTCGAACGGATTGAAGACGGCGATATTGGCGACGAGGTCGACCTCGACCAGGAATTCGCTGACTTTCTCGGGGAAAACCAGGCGGGCCAGATAATTGCCCTGCGGGTCCTGCTGCCAATTGATGAAGTGGCCCTCGGGGCCGATCTTCAGCGCGTAGGAAACGATCTCGGTCCGGCTGTGCGGCGCCGGGCGCAGGCGCACCGTCTGCGGCGACAGGACGACCGGACGGTCGTAACGGTAATGGGTTCGATGGGTGAGGCCGACGCGAATGGTCATCGGACACGGAATCCCATGCTGATCATTCCCCCGCTTCTATGGGGGAATGTCCCCCGCGTTATCAGACCAACCGCCCCCGGTCGGACACCAATCTAAGGTGCTGGCCGCGCGGAGGTTCCGCGCTGCCCGACAGGCCTGCCCACAAATGCATGCAGACCATCATTCCCAGATACCAGCCCGCTACGTAAGGAGCGTACAACCGATCCATGGAAGAATAAAACATCGCAGCCCTCCCACATTTTGGACGATTTTATGACAGGGCGATTAATAAGCCGCAAAGATGCGGGCGCCCTGCGTCCAAAAGTGCCGCGATCCTGGTCTCAGCCCTCGGCGCCCGTTTCGGGTCCTGCCTTGCCGTCCTTGGGCTGCGGATGCGACACATAAGCCGCGGCGCCGCTGGAAACGACGCTCGGCCAGCGCACCGGGGACTCCTCGCGCTCGCCCTGCGGCCGCGCGGTCTTGACCGCCGAAAGAGGAGTCTTGGTGGTCTTGATACCCGACATAGTGCACTCCGATCTTTTTCCCGAAAGCAGGCCGTTTCTTCTGTCGGACTCGGCGATGCTGCACTGCACTATGCTCAACTCCCGTTGAATGGACAAGCAGCTAATTTTTCGGTCACAGACTTGACATCTTTGTGACCAAAACAGGTCAGGAAACCGGCGTGTCGATCTGCTTCGTGGGATCGGCGGAGTCGAAAGCCGGTAAGGCGCGGCAGCGCTCGTCTATCGCCGTCAAAGCCGGAAAATCCGCCAGTTCCAGCCCGAAACGGCGGGCATTATACATCTGCGGCACCAGACAGAGATCGGCCAGGCTGACGGCGTCGCCATGGCAGAAAGCGCCACCATGCCGGGCGACCAGCTTCTCCAGCGCGACGAAGCCCTGCGCCATCCAATGGCGCATCCAGATCTGCACCGCCGCGTCGTCCTGGCCCAGCGTGCCGCGCAGGTAATTGCCGATGCGCAGATTGTTCACCGGATGGATATCGGCGGCGATCAATTCGGCCATCCAGCGCACGATGGCGCGCTCGGCGGGATCTTTCGGCAGCAGGGGCGGCTCGGGGCGCGTTTCTTCGAGATATTCGAGAATAGCCATCGACTGGCCCAGCGTATGGCCGTCGATCCGCAGCGCCGGCACCAGTCCCTGCGGCTGGACGCCGAGATAATCGTCCGCGCGGTGCTCGCCCTTGACCAGATGGACCGGTTTGGTTTCGAACGCGATCCCCTTCCAGGCCAGGGCGATGCGCACCCGATAGGCGGCCGAGCTGCGGAAATAGCCGAACAGAAGCGGCTTGCTCATGACGGGACGTCCTCCGGTTTATCGATGTCGCGCAGGATACCGGGGTCGCCGCAGTCGAGCCAGAGTGCCTGGTGCCAATCGATCACCGCGCTGGCGCCGCGGTCGCCGGTCAGTTTCAGCAATTCGGGGAACAAGGCGGCGGGAAGTGCGCGGGGAAAGCCCGGCTTGCCGGCGAAAGCCGGCGCCACCGCCTGCCCGTCGAGACCGGCGGCGGCGACGGCGGCGATGGTTTCCGGAAGAATCCACGGCATGTCGGCCAATCCGACCACGACACGGCCAATGCCCTCGGCGACCAGCCATTCGGCGCCCTTGGCCAGGGAGGTCCCCATCCCCTGCTCCGCCGCGGGATTGACGATGCGGTGCGCCGAGAACGTCCGGCACGCTTCCTGACCGAACGGATCGTCCGGGCCTGTCACCACGGCGAGGTTTTCGAACAGCGGACGATAAAGCCCCAGCACATGATGCAGCAGCGGCCCGGTCCAGGGCCCTGTCGCCTGGCGCTTGTCCGACCCGAAGCGGCTGCCTTTGCCGGCCGCCAGGATCAGCGCGGCGGCCTTAATCGGCATCGCGCTCCAAATTTCGCCGTGCCGCCACCAGATCGGCCGCGACCGACACGGCGATCTCGGCCGGCGTGCGCGAGCCGATCGGCATGCCGACCGGACCATGCAGCCGCTCGATCTCGGCCGGCGACAGGTCGAACTGGGCCAGGCGCGCCTTGCGTTTTTCCGTGGTCTCGACCGATCCCAGCGCGCCGACATAGAAGGTCGGCGTGCGCAAAGCCTCCATCAGCGCCAGATCGTCGAGCTTGGGATCGTGCGACACCGCCAGCACCGCGGTGCGCAGATCCCCCTGCATCGCCAGCACATGGTCGTCGGGCATGTCACGCGATACCGGGATATCGGGCATATCCCAGCTATCGGCATATTCCGGCCGCGGATCGCAGACCGACACCGAGAAACCCAGCGTAGTCAGGATATTCGACAGATACCGGGCCAGCTCGGTGGCGCCGATCAGCAGCGCGCGGTAGCGCGGCCCCAGCAGATGGCTGAAATTGGTCTCATCCTCGGCGAAGACGGGGCCGCCGGCGCCTTCGGTCAGCAGGCTGTGCCCGTCCGCCAGCCAGACCGAGCGGCGCACCACGCGGCGGTCGCGCAGCGCGCGGATGGTCATGGCCAGCAGCGCCGGATCGATCCGGGTCTCGATGGCGACGCGCAGGGTGTTGTTGCAGGGCAGCCGGTAGCGCGCCTGTTCCTCGGCATCCTTGCCGAAGGTGCGCACGATCACGCGCTGAGCGGCGGAAAACAATTTTCCCTCGCGCATCTCGGCGACCAGATCGTCCTCGACACAGCCCCCCGACACCGATCCCCAGATGATGCCGTCGTCGCGGATCGCCGCCATCGAGCCCGGCGGGCGCGGGCTGCCGCCGAAGGTCGACAAAACCGTCAGCAGGACGGCGCGATGGCCTTCCCTGATCCATTGCGCCAGGCGCTCGAGCACTTCCCGTTCGTTACCGTACATAAGCCGCCTTGCATCTCGACATCGCGTGTCAAATCTTTAGCGTTTAGAACACAATGGAGGGGAGATGCTGTCAATCATGCTGAATTTCAAATGGTAAATCTGCTGCTCTATGCGCTGACCGTGTCGATCTGGGGCTCGACCTGGCTGGTGATCACCTATCAGCTCGGCACCCCGGTCGCCGTCGCGGTGGGCTGGCGCTTCGTGCTGGCCGCCGCGATCCTGTGGGGCTGGTGCCTGGCGCGCCGGCTCGACATGCGCTTCAGCCCGCGGCAGATCGGCCTGGTGGTGCTGCAGGGCCTGATGAATTTCTGCTTCAACTATTACATGGTCTATCAGGCCGAGACGCGCATCTCGTCGGGGCTGGTGGCAGTGCTGTTCTCGCTGCTGATGGTGTTCAACATGATCGGCGGGCGGCTGTTCTTCGTGCAGCGCATCAATGCCTACGGCGCCGGGGGCGCCGCGCTGGGCGTCGCGGGCGTGCTGCTGGTGTTCTGGCCCGAAGTGGCCGGCTTCGAAGCCAGCGGCGCCAAGGTGGCCGGCATCCTGTTCGCCCTGGGCGCGACCTTCTTCTCCTCCTGCGGCAATCTGCTGTCGGTGCAGACCCAGAAGAGCGGCGTCGGCCTGATCCCCGGCATGGCGATCGGCATGGGCGCCGGCGGCCTGACCATGATGGCGGTCGGGCTGCTGGCGGGCGATTCGCTGGCCATTCCCCTGACAGCGCAGTTCCTGCTGCCGCTGCTCTATCTCAGCCTGTTCGGCTCGGTGATCGCCTTCGCCGCCTATCTCGGCCTGATCCAGCGCATCGGCGCGGCGCAGGCCTCCTATGCCAATGTGCTGATTCCGATGGTCGCACTGGTGCTGTCTTCTCTATTCGAGAGTTATCAATGGCGGATCGCTTCGGTCGCGGGGCTCCTGGTCTCGCTGGCCGGCAATCTGTTGGTTATGCGTGGAAAGGTGAAAGCCGCATCATGATGAAAATCGCCGTCCTCGACGATTACCAGGGCGTCGCCCTGACCTCGGCCGACTGGTCTCCGCTCAAGGAGAGGGCCGAGATCACCGTGTTCCGGGATTATCTGCCGGTCGGACCGGCGCTGGTCGAGCGGCTGAAGCCGTTCGACGCGGTGGTGGCGATGCGCGAGCGCACGCCGTTCAAGGAACCGCTGCTGGCCCAGCTCGACAATCTCAAGCTGATCCTGTCGACCGGGCGCCGCAATGCCGCCATCGACCTGCACTACGCCGCCGAGCGCGGCATCACCGTCTGCTATACCGGCTATTCCTCGCACGGCGCCATGGAGCATACCTGGGCGCTGATCCTGTCGGCGCTGCGCCATGTCCCGCAGGAAAACACCTCGTTCCGCTCGGCCGGTTGGCAGACCCGCATCGGCGTCGACCTCAAGGGCAAGACCATGGGCGTCGTGGGCTTAGGCAATATCGGCGGCTCGATCGCCCGCATCGCCCGCGCCTTCGAGATGGACGTGATCGCCTGGAGCCAGAACCTGACCGACGAAAAGGCGGCCGAAGCCGGCGCCCGCCGCGTCGAAAAGGAGGAGCTGTTCCGCCAGGCCGACATCGTCACCGTGCATCTGATCCTCAGCGGCCGGTCGAAAGGAATCATCGGCAAAGCGGAACTCGATTTGATGAAGCCCTCCGCCTGGCTGATCAACAGCTCGCGCGGGCCGCTGATCGACGAGGCGGCGCTGATCGAGACCCTGCGGCAGAAACGCATCGCCGGCGCGGCGCTCGATGTGTTCGACACCGAACCCCTGCCCGCCGACCATCCGTTCCGCAGCCTGGACAATCTGCTGGCCACGCCGCACATCGGCTATGTCACGGAAGACACTTACAAAATCTTCTATCGCGACACGGTCGAGAACATCGCCGCCTATCTCGACGGCAAGCCGATCCGCATATTGGACTCGAATAAATAACACTAAAAATCAGTATTTAATTTCAAACAACACTGATTGACACGTTATTAGCGCGCACTCATAGTCCACTAGATTAGTGGCTACAGGGTGGCGCAATGAGTAATGTCGCGGCTTCAGGTGTAAAATGGACGGAGGATCTGGTCGCCCTGGTGACCGGTCTGCTGATCTTCGCCCTGGCCCTGCCCAATCTGGCGGGTTTCGACCTGCTGGGCTGGGCGGTCACCACCTCGGTATGGACCGACGCCGGAAAGGGACTGGGCACCGCCAGCAAGGCTTATGCGGGCATCGGCGGCTTTCCCGCCCTGCTGCTGACCTATCTGGCGCTGCTGGCCGTGCTCTCGACCGCCGCTGCCGCGCTGAAAGTGCCGGTCACCCGCTTCGCCATCGCCTTCACCGCGCTGTTCGCCATCGCCTATGCCTCGTGGTTCGTCGGCTCCTTCGCCCATCTGGCGGTGGTGACGCCGGCCGACCAGAAGAAGTTCGGCATCGAGTGGTCGCTCAAGCTGACCAATGAGGGCGGCTTCATCGTCGCCCTGCTGGCCGGCCTCGCTATCGCCAATTTCACCCCTTCCTTCGCCGAGAAACTGAAGGAAGCGGTGCGCCCCGAGCTCTACATCAAGATCGCCATCGTCATCCTCGGCGCCTTCCTGGCGGTCACCGCCGCCGGCAAGCTGAATTTGGCGTCGAACCTGCTGCTGCGCGGCACGGCGGCAATCGTCGAGGCCTATCTGATCTATTGGTCGGTGGTCTATTTCATCGCCCGCAAATATTTCGGCTTTTCGCGCGAATGGTCGGTGCCGCTGGCCTCCGGCATCTCGATCTGCGGCGTGGCGGCGGCCATCGCCACCGGCGGCGCCATCCGCGCCCGCCCGATGGTGCCGGTTCTGGTCTCGTCGCTGGTGGTGATCTTCGCGGTGGTCGAAGTGCTGATCCTGCCGTGGGTGGCCCAGACCTTCCTGGCCAATGACCCGCTGGTGGCCGGCGCCTGGATCGGCCTCGCCATCAAGACCGACGGCGCCGCGGTGGCGGCCGGCGGCATCACCGACAGCCTGATCCTGGCCAAAGCCGCCGCCGACGGCGTCAATTACGAGCCCGGCTGGATCTTGGCGACCACCGCCACGGTCAAGGTGTTCATCGACATCTTCATCGGCATCTGGGCCTTCATCCTGGGCACCATCTGGACCAACTACATCACGCCGAAGCCCGAAGGCGAGCGCACCCGCGCCCGCGAGATCTGGCAGCGTTTCCCCAAATTCATCCTGGGCTTCGTCGCCACCTTCGCGATCACCTTGCTGCTGGCTTTATACGGCCCGCCGGACATCGCCAAGAAGCTGCCGCCCGCCATCGGCGAGGCGAACAATTTCCGCGTCATTTTCTTCCTGCTGACCTTCTTCTCGATCGGCCTGCTGTCGAACTTCAAGAAGCTCTGGCAGGAGGGCTTCGCCAAGCTGGTGGCCGTCTATCTGGTTAGCCTGTTCGGTTTCGTGATCTGGGTCGGTCTGGTGATCTCCTGGATCTTCTTCCACGGCGTTCTGCCGCCGACCGTTTCCTGAGGAGCGACATGATGCCCGACCATACCTTGCAGGAAGAACTGACCAAGATCGGCACCGAGCCCTTGCTGCCGATCGAGAAGAAGCTGATCGGCTGGAGCCTGGGCCTCGGGCTGGTGCTGCTGGTGATCCTGGGCGTGATCAGCCGGGTCTGACTCACTCGCAGCGCCCATAGATCTCGCGGCCGCCGAGATCGCCCGGAGCCGGTCCCCGCGCCGGAGGGGCCTCGACATGGATCAGTCCTCCGGCGGACAGCGGAGCCGGAGGCCCGTCGCGTAGAGCGGCGGCAAGCCGGCCGTAATCCGGCGCGCCGCAGCCGGGCGCCCCGATGGCGATGATCGCGGCCGGCTTGGCCACCGGCTCGTCCACCCAGGCCGGGAAGATTTCCGCATATTTCGGCGGCGGCACCCATTGCGCCGCCGGGTCCATGCCCAGGAAATGCAGCACGACCCGCGAGACGAAGTCGCCCCCGCGGAGCGCCGCGGCGGCGGCCAGCCCGTTATTCGCCTCGACGAATTTCGGCACCTGAAGCGGGCCGAGATTCTTGCCCTTGGCCTGGCAGACCGCGCCGGGAACCGCCAACAGAACGATGACGATCAGCCCGGCGCGCCGCATGTCAGGCGCTCCGCTCCATCCGCTTCCGCAGCACCGCATAGGGCGCGAGGATCGCGATCAGGTTGAACAGCATCGTCTCGAAACTGCGGCCCATCACACTGGTGAACGGGTCGAGCACCTGAAATCCGAAGCCGAAATTGTTGCCGCGCAGATTGATCTGCTCGATCAGGCCGCCGCCCAGCAGCGCGATCAGTAAGGCTCCCGCCAGCAGCCAGGCCGGTTCGGCCCGCTGCCGCAGAGCGATGGCGGCGGCCATCCAGCCGATCAGGATCGGCAGCACATATTCGTTGAAGGTCACCAGGAACCGCGCCGCCGCAAGCGGCCAGTCCCTGTCGGCGGCAAAGTTGCGCGTCCCGAGATATAGGGCCAGCGTCGGCAGAAAGCACAGGAAGACGAACCCCAGCAAGGGCCCCAAGGCCAGCGTCGCCCACGGCGCCCGCGCCGTCCAGGACCGCACGCCCGGCTGGGCCAGCATCGCCGCCGCCAGCGCATCCGCGCTGCCGAGGCGCTTCAGGGCTTCTTCGCGGGTCCGCGTTCCGCCCAGATCGTCGAGATGATCCTCCAGCTCGGCGAGATAGCGCCTGACCACGCCGGGCTTCACCCCCTCGCGCAGCAGCTTTTCCCTCAATTCGTCAAGCATGGGCCGCCCCCGTCATCACCAGGCGGATGGCGTCCGACAGGCGCGACCAGCTATCCGACAGCCCTTCGAGCCGGGCGGCGCCCTGCGGCGTCAGCGCGTAATAGACCCGGCTGCGGCCATTGACCTTGACGCGCCGCGACGCCAGCGCGCCCGAGCGCTCCAGCCCGTGCAGCACGGGATAGACCACGCCCTCGCCGATCGAGATCACCGTGCCGCTGCGGCGGTGGATCTCCTCGACCAGTTCGTAGCCATACATCTCGCGCTCTCTCAGCACCTGCAGGATCAGCAGCTCGGGAACGCCGTTCATGAAATGGGGATTGCTGTCGGCCATGGACCTTATACCTCGAAGTTCAAGGCATAATACCTTGAGGTTCGATGCTTGGCAACAGGGGCCCATATCGGTCACTCCATCCCACCCTCCGCTGTGCTAAAATCACCTCAGATCTGCCAGAGCGGAGGACGAGTCATGACGATCCGCAGAATAGAGGCGCCGCTTTACAGCGCCGGCGGTTTCGACGGCCTGCTGGACGCGGCCAGTACGGTGGCGCATCAATTCGGCGCCGAGATCGAGGTCTGCTTCATCCGGCCCATCGTCGCCAATGCCGTGCTCTATGACGCCGGTTTCGGCTTCGCCAATCCCAATCTGATCAGCCAGATCCAGACCGAGGAAGAGAGCGCGACCAAGGCCGCGCACAAGCGCTTCGAGGCCTGGACCGCCGATCACGGCAACGGCACGGCCATCCACTGGAAGGTCAAGGACGGCGCCATCGGCTCGGTGGTGGCCGAGCGCGGCTGCCTGGCCGATCTGGTGCTGTTCCAGCGCCGCGGCGACAAGGGCCCGGCCCTCGACGAGGCGTTCGAAGGCGCGGTGCTGGGCGCCGGCCGTCTGGCCATGGTGGTGGATGGCCCCCTGCCCGCCGATTACCTCGACCATGTGATGATCGCCTGGAACCACAGCACCGAGGCGTCGCACGCGGTCGCCCTGGCCATGCCGTTCCTCAAGGAGGCCAGGCGCGTCTCGATCTTCGCCGTCGGCGAGGATGGCGAACCGGCCCCCGACCTGCCCGAATTGCGCGACTATCTCGCTTTGCATGGCGTCGCCGCCGACGACGTCCGGCTGCACAAGGACAAGCCGGTCGGCGAATGCATGATGAAGGTGATCGAGGAAAACCGCGTCACCCTGCTGGTGATGGGCGCCTATACGCGCGGCCGGGTGCGCCAGATGCTGTTCGGCGGCATCACGCAGAAGGTGCTGAGCAGACCGGGCGTGCCGGCGCTGCTGGCGCATTGACCCGCCGAAGGCAGCTTAACCAACAGGCCTACGGCGTACACGGATGAATGGGATGAACACAGATAAACACAGATGCTCTATTATTGAGAGGTGACCGATTTTAGACAGACGCAGTTGCGGGATTCGACGGGACATTCCGGGACATATTGGGACTGAATCCCCAGTATTTCCGCCAGAAAAACCCCTAGCCAGGGGGCGTTAGATCGGCGGGCGCCTTTTAGACGAAGATCCCCACAGCCTCGGAAAATTTTCCCGATTTGGCGCACGCTTTTAGATTCGCGCCGAGCCTCGCACATCGGTGTGAGGTAGATCACAACCTGTCCGGCAAGCGGACAATATGTTCCGCTTCCCGCCGTCCGAACCAGTCTCAGGCCGAGCGTTTGCTCGAAGAAGTACCGGAAACCGGCTTTCTGAGATCGTCGCGGAGCTGAGCCAGCATCCCCTGAAGGGCAATAAGTCGGCTTTCAGGGGTCTGGAATTTGGTGACCAGCGTCTTATGCATCCTGGCCGCCAGCTTACCCGCGTCGAGAGGGGAAATGGCAGCTCCCTCAGACTTATAAGAAAACAGTATGCCGTCGAAAATCCGGCCCATCAGCTCTTCATCAGTCTCCGTCGAGATATCGTCGAACGAATCGACAATCATCTTTCCTTGACCCGTAAGAAGCCAGTTCGCATTCAGCCAGAATGCATCTTGCAATGCCTTAATGACACCCACCTCCAACTCGCGCTCGCCGCGTTCGTAGTTTCCAATAGTGTTCTTGTGGAGATGAAGAATTTTAGCGAATTCTTCCTGGGTCATTTTGCCGCGCAACTTCCGAAGGCGCTGCCCTATCGTTTCGGAGTTCATAATCCAAACTCCGAATTCCGCACCATCCTAACTCCGAAATTTCGGATTTGAGAAAAAAGCGGATAAATCAACAGGTTAGCATATCGCCTGCAATCGGAGTTGGAGGCCAAACTCCGAAACACAGAATTGTGTGTTTTTTCCTCGAAAAACACGAATTTGTGTGTCATCTTCATTGCCATGTCCATCACGAACGCAACCTTAGACGTCCCAAAAAATCCCGCCGAAAGGCGGGCATGGGTCATTTACCGACTCCGCGTAGGGGGCAGTTCCATCACCAAGATCGCCAACCAAGAGGGCGTCTGCAGGCAGGCGGTCAGCAATGCGCTGATGACCCCGTCTGCCAACCTCGAGCAGGCGATCGCGGATGAACTGGGCCTGAAGGTCGAACGACTGTTTCCCGAGCGGTTCGACGCAGCAGGTAACCGACTGAACCCCACGCGACAGGTCCAGCGTACCACGGGCCGTGGGGCCGGTAATGTTCAAAAGGAAGTGCGCCCATGAACAGCGGCAAGAAGCGGCCGGCACCGCGTCCTCGTCCCTATCCAGGCCAGCCGCGCAAAGAACCTGAAGGCGAAACGGCAATCCTTTTCCGGAAGGCAATTCGCTGCATCGACGAAGCCCTCGATCAGGAAGTGCGCTGAATGATCGAGTGCGCGACCTCGGCCGCTCCATATAGCGCCGGATCACCATCCATCATGCTGTCCAGGACGTCCTTGAGACGGTTTAGCAACGCCGGATTCTCGTCTGTGAGCAGGCGCACCATCGCCTTCACTACGAGCGCCGTCCCGATCGCGACATTCCTGACTTCCAACGCTTCTTTGTCCATACCTCTTCCTCTCGGTGGTTGTGAGCTGCCAAGCGCGACCATAGGGGAAGTCCGGTCGGCCGTCATTCCCCCCACATCCCCCAGGACGGTCGACCGGGATCAATTCGGAGGCGCGGCCATATGGTGAAATCGCGCTACGACACCGCCACCCTCGACCTGTTGAGCTGGGAGGCGCCCGAGGTGGCGATCAGGTTCGAGGCAGAGGAAATCCGCGCAGCGACCCTACAGGCCCAGATCTGCAAGGCGGTCTCGGTTGCCCTGGCAGACTGCGGCAAGTCGCGCGACCAGGTAGCCCAAGAGATGTCCGCCTACCTGGGGGTCGAGGTGACGGAGAATATGCTGAACGCTTACACCTCGCCGGCGCGCGAGAACCACAATATCAGCGCGGTCCGTCTGATCGCCCTGGCGGTGGTTACCGGCGACCATCGGCTGCTCTCAATCGGCCCTGATCGGGCCGGTCTGGCAGTTGTTGAGGAGCGCTATCTAAGCGTGATCCGTGCCAAGCAAATGAGGGATAAGGCCGCGGAGCTGGCAGACCTCGCTGCCACGGAAGAGCGACGTGCGCGGGGTGCCCGATGACCAAGTGGCTCACGGCTCTTGAGATTGCGGGCATCGGCGCCAAGGGATTTCCAAAGACAGAACGAGCGATCCAGCTGTGGGCAGCCCGGGAAAACTGGGAGCGCCGCAAGCGCGCGGGCAAGGGAGGCGGTTACGAGTACCCCGCCTCTTGCCTTCCGGCCGCTTTGCAGAAAGCGATTGCCGCGGCTGCCCTCAAGGCGATGCCTCCCATGCCAATCGCGGTACAGCTTCCGCTTCCGCTCCAGACGGCCGCCGAGTTAAAGAACCATCAGCGCGACCGCATGACCGCCCGGGCCATCCTCCTGCAGCAGGTTGACGACCTGGTGTTGACGCGCGGAATCAGTCAGGGCCAGGCTGTCGCTGCACTCGTTGAGATGGCCGCTAAGGGCGAGCTGCCGCCTGAAATACAGAAGCAAGTCGGGATCGCCAATGCGCGGCCGAACTCCGACCGCAGCCTGACGCGCGCCACGGTCTATAACTGGCTGAAGGCGCGCGCGGAGGCTGGCGGCAATGTCGTAGCCCTCGCCCCCAAGGCGGCAAAGGAAGCCCCGGTTCCTGTCTGGGCGGAAACCTTCTTCAATCTGTGGGCAGATCCGCGCAAGCCGGCGTTGACCGCCATCATGGAGGACTACTGGCCCGAATCCGTCGAGAAACCGAGCATCCATCAGGTGCGGCGCCTGCTCGACAAGGTCAGCATTCTGACCCGGAACGAGGGCCGCCTCGGGCCGCGGGAGCTGCGCAAGTTCCGTGTCTATCACGCCCGTGACACGTCCGAGCTATGGCCTGGCGCGGTGTTCGTCGGTGACGGCCATACTTTCAAGGCCGAGGTGGCGAACCCGCTCAGCGGAAAGCCATTCAGGCCCGAGGTCACCATCATTGTCGACGTCTATACGCGGAAGATTGTCGGGTGGAGCGTCGATCTGGCCGAAAACACCCGGTCGGTGGCCGATGCGCTGCGCCATGCCGTCACCTCGGCGACACAGTGCGACATTTTCTACTACGACAACGGCTCGGGCGCGAAAAATGTCAACTGGGATGAACCCACCACCGGCCTAGCCGGTCGCCTCGGCATCACGAAGATGCACAGCATCCCCTACAACTCCCAAGCCCGCGGCATCGTGGAGCGCCGCAACTCTACAGTCCTCCACCGGGCCGCGAAGACGATGATCAGCTATGTCGGCCAGGACATGGACAAAGAGGCGCGACAGTCCGGCTACAAGAAGACCCGCAAGGACATGAAGAAGGCGGCGACGTCGGCCAGGCGAACGATTACCAGGCCGGCGAGCTGTTCTACATGCCGCGCAATTTCAGGACTAACAAGATCTACGGCTTCTCGCCGGTCGAGCAGATCGTGGTGATGATCAACATCGCCCTGCGCCGCGAATGGCACAAGCTGCAGTTCTATACCGAGGGCACGGTGCCCGACGCCCTGGCCGGCGTGCCGGTGACCTGGAACATCAACCAGATCTCCGAATTCCAAGACTATTTCGACTCCCTCCTCGAGCACGACACCGGCCAGCGCCGCAAAGTCCGCTTCGTGCCCGAGACGATCGCCAAGGCGTTCGTCCAGACCAAGGAAGGGGCGCTGAAGGACGAGTTCGACGAGTGGATCGCCCGGTTCGTCTGCTACGCCTTCAGCGTGTCCAGCCAGTGGGCGGTCAAGATGATGAACCGCTCGACGGCCGAGAGCGCCGCGCAGCAGGCTCAGGAAGAAGGCCTGGCCCCCCTGCAGTCCTGGGTGCGCCGGGTCATGAACCGGATCATCGCCCAGGTCTTCAAGCGACCTGACCTGCAGTTCAGATGGAAGGAGGATCAGGCCGTCTCGCCGCAGGAGCAGGCGGCGATCGACGACACCAATCTGAAGAACGGCAGCGCCACCATCAACGAGGTGCGGGCCAACCGCGGGCAGGAAAAGGTCGAGGACGGCGACACGCCGATGATTTACACCGCCACCGGCGCGGTGCCGCTGAAGGACGTGCTGAACCCGCCGCCGCCGCCGGCGCCGCTCAACCAGCTTGGCCACAATGGTGGTCCGGCTCTGGACGATGACAACCAGGTCGACAAGCCGCCGGCGCCGGCGGCCAAGGGCGGCAAGGTCATGAAGAAGGCGGCCGGCGACGAGCAGATGGCCGATGATGTCGACGAGCTGGGCGAGCTGTGGTTGACCTATTTCGAGCACCAGGCCGATCAGGTCACAGGCTATCTGGCTGACCAGGCCGGAGGCGATGACGATCTGGTGCCCGCCGGCTGGAGCGCCGACACCATGGCGATCGGCGCGATCGAGGCGTCGGCGACCGCGGCGGAGCGCTCGGCACTATCGGCCGCCACCACCGAGCTGCTGCAGAAGTCCGGAATCGCCGGCGTCGATGCCGGCCTCGACGCGCTGGCCAAGCGAATGGAGACCGGCGGCGCCCATGCCGGCATCGTGCTGGGGCCGAAAGAGCGCGTCGAGATCACCAACCTGGCGCATCCGGACGCGGTCGAATATGCCCAGACCCGTGGCGCCGCCCTGGTCTCAAAAATCGACGACACCACCCGCGGCCTGCTGCGCAACCTGATCGCCACCGCCCAGACCGAGGGGTGGAGCGTCGCGAAGCTGGCCGACCAGGTCGAGAGCATGGGGGGCTTCGGGCCGGTTCGCGCCGGCATGATCGCCAAGAACGAGCTGGCCGCCTCGTCGATCCGCGGCAACCTGGCCAGCTGGAAGAGGGCGGACGAGCGCTACGGCATCAAGACCAAGAAGCGAGTGATCCTGGGCATCAACGAGGATCACTGCCCGGCCTGCCTGCAGGCGGTACGGGACGGCGCGATCGATCTCGACGACAGCTGGGACGCCGGCGAGGCACCGCCCTTCCATCCGCGATGCGGTTGCGACCTGGTGCCGGTGGTGCAGCGGGACACCGACGAGGCCGACGACATGGCCAAGGCCGGCGGCAACCCCCACCACGACGCCCGGGGGCGCTTCACCAGCGCGCCGGCGCCGGCCGGGCACGACGATCCAGCCCAAGAGCATTCGGCCGGCCTGGCCGCCATGGCCAAGGTCATCGCCACCCACCAGGATCATGACGCCGCCATGCACGTCGCCGGCGTCGGGCCAGTGTCGTTCGTCTGGGGCGAGGAGGGCGACAAAGCCAACAGCTTCAAGGGCGGCTATGGCCTGGCCAAGATCGTCGCGAAACACGGGTCGGAATCCGCTCTGGCGGTGCCCCATACCCTGGCCTATGGCAGCAGCCAGCGCGGCCCCACCCGGGTGGTGGTCGAGCATCAGGAGCACCGCGTCGTGCTGACCAAGGGCGGCAAGGGGCCGGACACCCATTGGGTGCTGACCGCGTATCAGAAGGGAAAGGGAGGCTCCCGGTGAGCCGGCCAGGGGTTAGCCCCGGCCGGCTCTACGCTCGGCGCCGTCTCGAGTTGTCCGGCGGTCCGAGGTGGGAAACCTGATTATAAGCCCGGGTGGGTCTTGCCGCAACCGCCCCGGAGGTCGGGTCATTTCTGTGACCGGGGGTGTGGCCCCGAGGTGGAATAGGCCCGCCAACCGCGCCAGGACCGTTTAAATTCATCTTTAAAAGATTCGGCGCCCCGTCGCGGCAGGTATGGGGTCGACTCGCACCCACGGCCATAAAATCGGCTCGGACGAATCGAGCCTGTTGTCGCCGCGCCGCCATCGTGGCACCGTGACCTTCTTCCCGCACCTGAGAACGGCCGCCCCCCTGACACCTGTCAGGGTGATGCACCATTTCGCCCTTCCCTAATCTCAAGGCTCATTCCGCGTGCCGCCGGTTGCGGCGGCGCGGCTTTTAGGGGCCGTCGAGATCCATGTTGTTCATTCCGCTGCTGAAGGTCGATGCCGCCCGGCGCATCATCATCGCCCGTCTCGATGAAACGCCCGATCGGGCGAACATGGTCTTGGACTATGACTCGTCCAAGCCGGCTTTTCTGGAGTGGTCCCAGACCATGCAGAAGGCCTCGGGCGGCCTGAGCTACGGCAATGTGCGCGAGATGCACGGCCTGAAGGCGGCCGGCCGCGTGGTGCGCCTCGACTGCCTCGACGCCGAGAAGGCGTTCGAGTTCGAAATCGAAGTGCTCGACGACGACACGATGCTGAAGGTCGAGACGGGGGTGCTGACCGGCATCAGCCAGGGCGGCAAGTACGGCCGCAAGTGGCGCGACGGCCCCTATACCCGTTATACCGCCGGCAAGATCAACGAGCTGAGCATCGTGGACCTGCCGTGCAACCCGGGCGGCGCCGTCATGCTGAAAGCGGACGGGACCGAGGTCGCGCTGGAATTCGTGGATGGCGGCCTCGACGCCCAATCGCGCTATGTCGGTTCCCTGCTGGTCGACGCCGAGGATCTGAACGAGTACCGCCAGATCCTGACGGCCCAGGGCGCCGACATGCTGAAGGTGCTGTTCCCCGAGGCCGGCCCCGACGCCATGCTGAAGCGCGACTATGACGCGCAGGAGCGCCTGGCGCTGGCGGCGAAGGGCGAGGCCATGGATGACGGCTCATTCCCGATCGCCGCCCGGGCCGATGTCGAGATCGCGGTGTCGGCCCACGGCTATGCCGCCGACCAGGCCGCCGCGCAGACCTGGATCACCGAGCGCGCCCTGGCGCTCGAGGCGACCGACCTGCTGCCGGAAGGCTGGGCCGGGTCGACCATGCAGAAGGGCCTCGGCAATGTGAGCCGCCTGGCCGAACTGCTGGAGTGCCTGACCTGGCTGGTGTCCGACGCGACCTGGGAGGCCAGCGCCGAGCGCGACGGCTCCAAGGTGCCCGCCCAGCTCGCGGCCTGGGTGAAGCAAGGCACCGTAATCCTCAACGCCATGTCGGCCGAGGAAACCAGCGAAGCCATGGCGGCGCTGCAGGCCCAGGTCGATGCCATCCCGATCGACGCCACGATCGCCGCCGACATGGAAAAGGCCGCCCCCATTCTCGACATGGCCAAGGCGATCGCCGGCGATGCCGGCGTGAGCGCCTTCGTCCAGTCCATCCATGACCAGGCCGCCCAGCTCGGCGCCTGCTGCGCCCATGACGGCGGCGGCTTGACCAACATGGTGAAAATCGCCGGCGACCTGGCCAGCACCCGCGCCCTTCTCGCCGATGTCACGGCCGAGCGCGACGACATGCAAAAGCGCATCCACCAACTCGAGGGCTTGCCCGAGCAGGGCGGCCCCGCGCGCACCAGTGCCACCCCGGGCGCGGTGTCGAAAGGCGCCGACCATGGCCAGGGCCAAGCCGACAAGACCAAAGACATCGCCGCCGAACAGGCCGCGATCGACGCCATGCCGGACGGCCCCGACAAGACCACCGCGCTGGTGCGGCTGGCGATGAAGTCCTAACCCCACGGAGCACTTTTGATGTTCAACCAGGCTGCTGTTACCGAAGAAACGATGAACCTCATGCGCGGTGCTGGCGACACCGCCGAGGATATGATCAAGGCGTGGTTCCAACCGACCGGCGCCACCACCGGCATCCAGAACTATTCGCTGATGAAGCCGGCGCTGTCCCTGTTCCCGGTCATCACGCCGATCATGAACTCGCTGTCCATGTCGGACGACGAACAGCCCGCCGGCGGCATCCAGGCCAACTGGAAGGCGGTCACCGGCATCAACACCACGGGCATGTCGGCGGGCCTCTCGGAAGGCAACCGCGGCGGGGCGATCACCACGAGCACCGCCGACTATTATGCCGCCTACAAGTCCTTCGGCCATGACGACTTCGTCACGGACGAGGCGCGCGACGCCGCCAAGGACTATCTGGACCTCCTGGCCCGGGCCCAGGCGAACCTGCTGTTCGCCGTCCGGATCAGCATGGAGCGCGTCGTGCTGGGCGGTCAGGGCACTTACGCCCTGGCCCGGCCGGCCGCGCCGTCCCTGGCCACCGCCACCACCGGCGGCAGCTTGGGCGCCACCCAGACCATCTCGGTCATCGTCGCCCCGCTGACCCTGTCCGGCTTCCGCAACGGCTCGATCGCCGCCGGCGTCCCGGGCCTGGTCGCGCGCACCAACATGGATGGCTCGATCGACAATTACGGCGGCGGCACCGGCCCGCGCTCGCCGAATGCCACCGTGACCACCGGCGCCGGCGCCACCAACTCGATCACCGCGACCACGCCCGCCACCGCCGGCGTGGTCGCCTGGGCGTGGTTCTGGGGCGCGGCCGGCGCCGAGACCCTGGGCGCGATCACCACCATCAACTCGGTGCTGATCACCGCCGCGGCGACCGGCACCCAGACCGCCGCCTCGCTCGGCGCGGCCGCCACGGACTTCAGCCAGAATTCGCTGGAGTGCGACGGCCTGATCGCCATCAACGCCAAGCAGGGCATGGGCACCTTCACCTACTCGATGCCCACCGGCGCCGCCGGCACCGGGACGCCGCTGACCGCGGATGGCAAGGGCGGCATCGTCGAGTTCGACCTGGTCACCAAATGGATGTGGGACAACCTGCGCCTCGGCCCGAGCGTGATCTACGTCTCCAGCCAGGAACAGGAGAACATCACCCAGAAGGTGCTGTCCTCGCCCAGCGGTTCCGGCGCGCAGCGGTTCGTCATCACCGCCAACCAGGGCAACATCATGGGCGGCGACCTGGTCACGGCCTACCTGAACAAGTTCGGCAACAACTATGACGCCAAGACCGGCCAGGGCGCGAAGGTGGTCCCGATCGTCTGCCACCCGGATCTGGCGCCCGGCACGGTGATCTTCGACACCAACGTGCTGCCCTATCCGCTGAACGACGTGCCCAGCGTCAAGCGGTTCCTGCCGATCCAGAACTGGTTCGCCACTCTGTGGCCGCGCGTCCGGCGCCGCTACGAGTACGGCGTCTATATCCGCGGCGTCCTGCAGCACTTCTTCCCGCCGTCGACGGTGGTCATCAACAACATCGCCAACGGCTAACCGGGCGGGGTGCAAAGGCACCCCCCCACTTTCTGGAGCAAAGAAGCGCAATGAAACTGATGAAGTCGCTGTCGGGCCACACCAGCGTGTCCCACGAGGGCAAGGAGTACAAGCCCAACAAGAAGGGCTTGTTCGAGATCGAGGACGGCCACGTCGTCGCCCTGAAAGCCCACGGTCTCCTGCTGGAAGACGAAGCCGACCAGACCGAGAAGGCCAACCAGGACGCCGCACAGCGCGCCGCCCTCGAGGCCGAGAACGCCGAGCTGAAGCGCCAGCTGGCCGACTCGACGCTGGCCAAGGAAAACGAGGAGCTGAAGAAGCAGCTCGCCGACCTGCAGAAGGCCAAATAAGCCGTGGCGACTGGCGATCTCACCACCCTGGCCAACGTCGAAGCCTTGCTGAAGCTCGCCGCCGGCAACGATGACGAATCGTTGCTGGCCGAGCTGATCACCGAGGCGTCGTCGTTCGCCGAGGACTGGTGCAATCGCCAGTTCGCCCTGCAGGACTACGTCGAGATCCGCGACGGCAACAACAACGTGAAGATGCCGTTCCAGAACCAGCCGGTCGTCTCGATCAATTCCCTCACGATCGACGGCCAGTCGATCCCATTCAGCAGCAGCGCCAGCCAGCCCGGCTATTTCTTCACGCCGAAGCTGCTGATGCTGCGGGGTTATCGGTTCACGCGCGGTCTGGGCAACGTCGAGATCGATCTGCAGGCCGGCTTCGCCGAGATCCCCGCCTCGGTAACCCGAGGGGTCAACGAGATCGTGGCCTATTGCTATCGCGAAGGCGCCCGGATCGGCATGTCGTCCCAGGCGATCGCCGGCGAGACCACCTCCTACATCATCCGCGACATGCCGCCGCGGGCCGCCTCGATCTTGGCGAACTACCGCCGGGTGGCCCCGATATGAGCGTCGAGGTCGAAAGCGTCGGCATCGAGGAGGCCATCGCCCACTTCCAGCAGATCCCGGCCGAGGTGCGCCTGGCGCTCGAGGCCCAGGTCCACATGGAGGCCCTGCACCTGGTCGAGGTCATCAAGGATGAGTACCTGTCCGGCCAGGTGCTGGGCATTCGCAGCGGCCGTTTGCGCCGCTCGGTCCATGAACTCGAGCTGCACGCCGGCGGCGACAGCGTCGAGGCGGCGGTGGGCGTCAATCTCGGTGATGCGGGCTATGCCGGGTTCTGGGAATACGGCTTCACCGGCACCGAGGACGTGAGGGAACACCTTCGGGAAATCACCCAGGCTTTCGGCCGCCCGATCTCGCCGCGTGAAGTCGTGGTGCGGCAGCACACCCGCCAGGTCGACCAGGCGCCTCGGTCCTATCTGCGTGCCGCCCTGGCGGCGGAGGCGGCCGGCATCATCGAACGCATCAAGGCCGCAGCTCTGCGCGCCGCAGGAGGAGAGAACTGATGGTCCGCGAGACCTATTACACCGCCCTGTTCAATCTGCTGATGACCCTGTCGGGGACGCAGTTCAAGACGGTGTCCCGCAAGCTGAGGCTGCCGGCCAACATGAACCCGGCCGATTATGACGCCCTGTTCATGACGGTCGACAAGCAGCCCATCAAGCAGCAGCTGGGGCTCCCGGCCGTCCACACGCTCGGCGCCCAGCTGACGATCTACGTCAGCAACACCGACGACAAGGTCTCGGCCGATCCGAAGCTCAACGCGGCGATCGACGCTGTCGAGAAGGTGCTCAAGCCGTGCGGCCTGCCGACCCAGACCCTCGGCGGCCTGGTGCAGAACTGCTGGATCGAAGGGACGATCGAGGTCTTCTCCGGGTCGAACTCGCAGTTCGCCGCCGCCGTCATCCCCGTGAAAATCCTCGTCCCCTGAAAGGAAACCCGAGCAGCGCCGCGCAAGGTCTGCAGCTGATCGGTGGTGACGCCGATGCCGACCGCACTGCGGCTGATCTCAGCGCCCAGCCGCCCCCATTCGGTCGCTAACGCCGCGACTGCGGCGACACTGCCGACGCCGGCAACGGCAGCCAGCGGCGCGGCGATCGCCGACACCTTGCTGGCCACATCGCCGGCGGCGCGACCGACGTCACCCATGCCCCGGGCGACGCGGTCGAACCCCATTTCTTTACCGAAGCGCCCGACAGCAGCCTGCACCTGGCCGATCGGCCTGGTCAGTTGGCTGAAGGACGCATTGACCTTGCGGACGGTCGCCGTCGCGCGATCGACAGCCGCGATCACGATTTGGAACTGATTGGCCATCGGGATTACGGCTCCGCCGCCTTCTTGAGAAGAAGCGCCTGGCTATTCCACCAGAGTAATTCAGTCCAGGTGAGGCCCCACGCATCGCGGGGGCCCCAGCCGTAGAACTTGGTCAAACCGGCGAGGACTAGCTGCCAGTTTTTTGGTCGTTGGAAAAAAAACCGGAGACGTAGCTCATCGCCTCGTTGAAGTCCCGGATCGACATTTTTCCGATCTCGCCCTCGGTGATCCCGGAGACCAGCGAAATCAGCAGGATGTTCGAGCCCTGCGAGCTTTTCTCGGCCCGCTTGCTGACCTGCTCGATCTCATAGGCCGTCGGCTCGCGCAGCGTGATCGTTTTGATCTCGCGGTCCTGCAGCTTGATCGGCTTGCGCAGGGTGAGGGACTTTTCTTCCTCGGGGATGGCCGAGGCGCCGTTTTCGGTGCTCATGGTCTCAGTTCTCCGTCACGCTGCCCTGGAAGCCTTCCCAGCGCACCTCCAAGGTGCCCTCTTCCGACTTCACTTCCTGCGCATCGCCGACCGTCCACATATTGCGGCCGATGATCAGCTTGCCGTTGGCGAGCTGGGCAGAAATCGTGTTGTTGGTCATGGCGTTGAAATCCGCCACGGTCAGGCCGCCGGAGTCGCGGATGGTCGCCACGATATAGGGCGCCATCGGCTTCTCTTTGTAGCCGTGGACGGCATCCATGCCGGACAACGTCTCACGCGAGACACTGCCCGGGTTGTAGGCGAAATCGCCCGAGACGGAATAGGCGACCCCGTCAATGGTCAGGCTCGCCGTACCCGCGAGCCGGTTGGTGGTATCGGCCATAAAGGTCGCTCCTTTCGCCGGTCCAAGGGCGACTGATCGTGGCGGTCAACTGGGACGCGATGGTCCTGGGGCCGCTGATGGGCGTGTTCGGCGAGCCGGCGACCTACCTGCCGGCCGCCGGCGGCTCCTACTTGATCACGGGTGTCTTCGACGAAGCCTACCGTGAATTGGAGCTGATCGACGGCGCCAGCGCGATCACCACGGAACTTCCCGTTCTGGGTGTTCGCCTGGCGGCCTTCCCGGTGCCGCCTGTCCAAAACGACCGCGTCTCGGTCGCTAGCGTCAACACGACCTATGTGGTCCGCGAGGTTCGTCCGGACGGCCACGGATACGCAAAGCTGATGCTGAACTTCGTGAGTTCGCCATGACGGTCACTCGCACAGCGGGCCTGCTGGCCCTTGTCCAGACCATTCTGACCGGCAGCACCGCGGCCGGTCAGAATGTCTTCGTTCCTGGCGACTGGCCGACCTGGGCGGGGGAATTTCCCCTCCTATTCTGCCAGGCTATCCGGGAGCAGAAGGTGCAGCAGGGTAGGTCTGGCCTCAATTTCGAGGTCACCACGACGATCCGGGTCACCGGCCGCGTGGCAGCGCCAGCGCAGGCCGCCGATCTCGGCGCTTCGGTTGCCGAGGGCGAGGCCTGGTCGCTTGCCCAGCAGGTCGAGGTCGCCATCATCAATGCGCCGGCGCTGATGCCGCTCCTATCTCAGTTCCCCTTCGTTGACACCCAGATCAAGGTGAGCGCGGAGGGCAGGGAGCACTTCGCCGAGTTCGTCATGGATATCGGCATGCTGTTTTATCAGGGCTGGGAGGCTTTCTGTCAGCCCCCGACCGAAACTCTGACCGAGGTTACCGTCACCACGGATCTGACCAACGTCTTCGACCCGGCCGGCACCTATCCGGACGGGCTGTTCCCCCAGGCTGTCACCCCCGCGCCGCGGACGTCCGGACCGGACGGACGGGCCGAGGGCAACGGCCTCGACATCATTCTCCCGCAACAGGAGTGACGCATGTTCGTCAAACCCGCCGACGGTCTCAGCGTGCGAGACCCGGTCAAGCTCGACCTTTTGCCGCCGGAGGGCCGGGAAGTTCCCGACGGCGATCTTTACTGGCAGCGCCGCCTCGACTGCGGCGACTGCGTCATCGCGAACGCCGTTCGCGCGACCAAGCCCGCGGCGCCGAAGCCGGCGCTCGCTGAAGGGAGCACCAAGGAATGACTACCATCCCGTTCCAGCACATTCCGAGCAATATCCGGGTGCCGCTGTTCTATGGCGAAGTCAGCAACAGCCAGGCCAACACCGGCGGCACCAACCAGCGCGCGCTGCTGATCGGCCAGATCCTCGCCACGGGCGCCGCCGCTCCGAATGTACCGCTGCGCAGCCAGGGGCCTGCCGACGCCATCCTGCAGGGCGGCAACGGCTCGATCCTGGCCCTGATGGCCAACGCCTATTTCGACAACGACGAGTTCGGCGAGGTCTGGTATCTGCCGCTCAGCGATGCCGGTGGTGCCGTCGCCGCGACCGGTTCGATCAACATCACCGCCGCCCCGACGGCTGCGGGCACGCTGTCGGTCTATATCAAGGGTCAGCTCGTCGCCGTGCCGATCACGGCCGCTGAGACGCCGGCGGCGATCGCCACCGCGCTCGCTGCCGCGATCAACGCGCCCGGCAATCTGCCGGTCAATGCTACGGTCGACGGCACCACGCCCAGCAAGGTCGACCTGGTCGCCAAGAATGCCGGTCTGGTCGGTAACGATATCGACGTTCGCCTGAACTATCAGGGCGCCGCTGCCGGCGAGGTGACGCCGACTGGCATGACGGTGACGATCACCGCCATGGCAAACGGTGCCACCAACCCGACGCTGACGACCGGCCTGGCCAATTTGCTGGACATGCCCTTCGACTTCATCGCGTGCTCGTTGACCGATGCCGCCTCTATGACGGCGCTGCAGGCGTTCCTGAGCGATACCACGGGCCGGTGGAGCTGGCAGCAGCAGGTCTACGGCCATGTCTTCTACGCATACCGGGGCACCGGTGCGTCGCAGACCACCTTTGGCGTGACCCGCAACAACCAGCATGAGTCGGTGATGGGTTTCTACGACTCGCCCTCGGCTGCCTGGGAATGGTCGGCGGCGATCGCCGGCGCCGTCGCGCAGAGCGTCCGGGCCGATGCGGCGCTGCCGCTGCAGACCCTGCCGGTTTATGGCGTGCTCGCGCCGCCGCTGGCGTCCCGTTTCAATCTCGCCGAGCGGAACATCCTGCTGTATGACGGGATCTCGACCTTCACGGTCGATCAGAGCGGGCAGATCTATCTGGAAAACGTGATTACCACGTACCAGACCAATGCCTTCGGCCAGGCTGACACCAGCTATCTGCAGGTCGAAACCCTCTTCACCCTGATGTTCGTTCTGCGGGCCATGGCCACCATGGTCACGTCGAAGTACGCCCGGGTGAAGCTGGCCGCCGACGGCACGCGGATCGCGCCCGGCTCGGCGATCGTCACGCCCAGCACGATCAAGGCGGACATCATCGCCAAGTATCAGGAGCTGGAGCAGGACGGCTATGTGCAGAACAGCGCCGCCTTCGCCAAGGCGGTGATCGTCCAGCAGAACGCCACCAACCCGAACCGCATCGACGTGCTGTGGCCCGGCACGCTGATCGACCAGCTGCGCATCTTCGCGCTGCTGGCGCAGTTCCGCCTTAGCTAAACCGCGGTGGCGGCCTGGAGCACGCCGCGCCATCGTTGGACGCTGACCTTCAACCTTCTGCGACAGGGCTTTTTCCTGGGTGAGGACCTGGCCGAGATGGCGGAGTTGTTCGGGTTCTACTGCGCCCGCAACGCCGGCTTCGACAGCTTCCTCTACCAGGTCGGCGATGACAATTCGGTCACCGACCAGGTCATCGGGGTGACCGATGGGCTGAACACGGGTTTTCAGGCTTACAAGTCGTTCGGCGACCTGGTCGAGCCTTGCTATGCCATCAAGGCGGTGACCAGCGTCACTTGCAACGGGATCACCACCCAGAACCCGGTGTTCAACCCCTGGGGCTATACCGGCCTGTCCGGCGGTCCCGGCTTCATCTTCCTGCCCAGCGTCTATCCGGCTGGGCATCAGATTACGGCGACCTTCTCCTACTACTACCCCTGCCGGTTCGATGCGGATTCCTGCGATTTCGAGGAATTCGGCCAAGGCCTTTACAAGGTCAACCAGCTCACTTTTACGAGCATTAAATAATGAAGATCTGGCTCTTCCAGTTCGCCGACCAGGCGTGCCCCCTGCAGAGCGCGCGCGTTGCCGCTCCCGATCGCATCCAGGCCTGCGCGGCCATGCAGGTCATGCTGGTCGCCCTGCAGCTCGACATCGCCCTCGATGGCGCCCGGCCGCGCCCGGCCGAGGCCGTCGTCCTGTCGTATCTCGGTGAAGGCGACTATCCGGCCGCGCTGATCATCTCGGCGATGAGCCGCACCGGCGAGACCGTCAGCAATGAGGTTGCCCGATGAAGCCTGTCGCACCCGAGCTGCTGAGCCTGCTGGCGACCCGCCAGTTCTTCGCGGCCGACCTTTACACCATCACCCTGGTGACGGGAGAAACGCTGCGCTACTGCGGCGGCGATGCCGACATCACCTGCAACGGCTTCCTTTTCTCGGCCGGCGGGATGATCGGCCCCTATTGGGACCGCAGCGACAACAAGGCGAAGTGCCATTGGAAAGTCGGGGTGGATGTCGACAGCCTGATCATCGACATGCTGCCTGGGTCTGCCACCGTGCTGGGCGTGCCGATTCTGCAGGCGATCCTCAGCGGCGTGTTCGATGACGCGGAATTCACCCTCGATCGCGTCTACATGCCCACCTGGGGCGACACCCGCCGCGGCTTCATCCGCCTGTTCGTCGGCCGGGTCGCCGAGGTCGATGTGAGCCGCAGCATCGCCACCTTCACCATCACCTCGCACCTCGAGCTGCTGAACATCCAGATGCCCCGGAACCTCTATCAGGCCGGATGCGTCAACACCCTCGGCGATCAGGCCTGCGGCGTGGATATCAGCCAATATATGTCGACCGGCATCGTAGCGGCGGGATCGACCGTCGCCGGCGTGATGGCGACGATCGCCGGCCAGTTCCAGCAGGGCTATTTCGACCTCGGGACGCTGACCTTCACCAGCGGCCAGTACCAAGGCCAGACCTTCACGGTCAAACAGGTGTCCTATGGGGCACCCTCGGTCATCAACCTGCTGGGCTTCCTGCCGGCGCCGCCAGCCGCCGGCGACAGCTTCAATATCTACGCGGGTTGCGACAAGTCCTGCGACCTGCCGCTGACCGTCAATGGCATCATGACCGAGGGGCAGAACAACCTCGATCTGGTCAACGGGAGCGCCGGCTCGACCGCGCTGATCGGCTACACGATCACCGGCTATGGCATCCCCGCCGGCGGCTACACCGTCACCGGCTATGAGTCCGGTGCGCCTGGCACCCCGCCGGTGCCGACCAACGGCGCGCTGCTGCTGTCGGGCACCTTCCAGACCTCCTCGGTCGGGCAGAGCCACATTTACACCCTCACCAAGCCTGGCCTGGTCCTGAACGGGTGCTCCAAGTTCAACAATCTGGCGCGGTTCCGGGGCTTTCCCTTTGTTCCCGCGCCGAGCACGGCAGCCTGACATGCAGTACGCCGCCGAGCGCGCCGCCGTGATCGCCGAGGCAAAGACCTGGGTCGGAACGCCTTACCACCATGCCGGCCAGGTCAAAGGCGCGGGCGTGGACTGCCTGACCTTGCTCGCTTGCGTCTATGCCAACGCGGGCGTGATAGACCGGCCGACCATCCCCTATTACACGCGGGATTGGTATTTGCACCGTGAGGAAGAGTTGTATCTGGGCGGTGTCATGCAGTTCTGCGACCAGGTCGAGGAACTGCTGCCGGCCGACATCGCCGTCTGGAAGATCGGCCGCTGCTACTCCCACGGCGCCATCGTCGTGGACTGGCCGCTGATCATCCATGCCCATGTCGGCCGCGGGACTTACCTCGAGAACGTCGACCAGGCGCCCAACCTCACGCAGAACCGCGCGATCGCCGGCAGCGTGGGCGCCCCGGTCAAGTTCTTCCGCCTGAAGAGGTGGATGTAATGGCCGGTGTACTCGGGGGAAACAAGCCAAAGGCGCCGGCCTATACCGGCCTGCAGCTGAACACTTCGGCTTACGGGCTGCCGGTGCCGATCGTCATCGGCCGCACCAGGATTGCGCCGAATGTCGGCTGGTTCGAGAACATGCAGTTGCACCCGGGCAAGCAGCCCGGCAAGGGCACCGGCAGCAGCTCGACCGGCACCCAGGACAATTACACCGTCGATCTGATCCTCATGCTCTGCGAGGGGCCGATCTCGGGCGTCGGCACCATCTGGCAGAACGGGAACAACAACGTCACCAACCTGGCCACGCTGGTGATGAATTTCAGCGCCGGCAACTACGGCCAGCCTGTCTGGCCCTATCTCGAGCAGAACTATCCGAACCAGGCGCTGGGCTACAGCGGCTTCTCGTTCCTCTACCAGGCCGGCTACAGCTTGGGGAACACGTCGGCGCTCCCGAACTGGGGCATCGAAGCTTATGGCTTTTTGGAGGGGACGGCGCCGAACGGCATCGATGCCGATCCCAGCCAGGCGATCCCGCTGCTGCTGTCGAACCCGTCGTTCGGCGCCGGCTTCCCTGCCGATCGGATCGGCGAGCTGGTCACGCAGAGCGAGACCCACGTCGTCCCGGCCGGGACTGCGCCCTCGGTCGCCGTCACGGCGAATTGGGTTTACAACCTGTGTGTCGTCGACGACGCCGGCGAGCTTTATACCTGCGTCGCGCCTGGCGTGACGCCTGGCCCGGATCAGTACAGCTTCGTGAACGGCACCTACACCTTCGCCCCGTCCAGCGCGGGGAAGTCGGTGACGATCCGGTTCGCCAGCAATGCCGGTCTCGCGACCTACCAATCCTATGCGCTGGCGCTCGGGCTCTGGATCTCGCCGGCCTATACCTCGCAGCAGGCGGCGGCGTCGATGATCAACGACATCGCCACCTTGACCAATTCGGCCATCGTCTGGTCGGCTGGCTCCTTGAGCGTGAAGCCTTACGGCACCGTCGATGTCACCGGCAACGGCTACACCTACCAGGCCCAGACTGCGCCGCTCTTCTCCCTCACGGATGACGATTTCCTGCCGAACCAGGGATCGAGCAGCAGCTCGACCGACGATCCGGTTGTGGTGACCAGGACGCGGTCGTCGGATCAGTTCAACGATGTCCAGCTCGAGGTGCTCGACCGGGGCAATCAATACGCTCCGGTGCCGGTCGACGTCGACGACCCGGCGCGGATCACAGCCCGCGGCTATCGCCCCCAGGGCAGCCAACAGGCCCACATCTTCTCCGATCCGGTCGCCGGACACACCGCCGCCCAGCTGCTGCTGCAGCGGCAATTTGTCCGGAACGGGGGCACCTTCACGGTGGACGAGCGCTATTGCGTCCTCGACGGCATGGACATCATCGGCATCACCGACCAGGCCCTGGGATGGAATGACCATTGGGTGCAGCTGGTCGAGGGGACCGAGAACGACGACGGCAGCTGGACGCTGATCGCCGATCAGTACCCGACCGGGACTGGGGCGCCGGCCAGCTATTCGGTCAATGTCGGCCAGCCGCGGCCGATCGACCAGAACCAGCTGGCGGCGCCCGTGAACCTGCCGGTCATCTTCGAGCCCTCGGCCGACCTCACCCAGGCCGGTGCCCAGATCTGGGTTGGCGTGTCGGGCGGCAACAACGGCGTGTTCGATCCGAACTGGGGCGGCGCCGATGTGCTGGTCTCGGCCGACAACGTCGAATACGAGAACATCGGCACCATCAAGCGGGCCGCTTGCCAGGGCTATCTCACTGCCGCACTGGCGGCGCCGGCGGGCGCCAATCCGGACGAGACGAGTTCGCTGTCGGTCGACCTCACGGAAAGCGCCGGCACACTGATCACCGCGACCCAGGCGGACGCTGCTGCAGGCCGGACGCTCTGCTGGGTCGACGGCGAAATCATCGCCTATGCGACCGCCACGCTCACGGGCCAGAACCAGTACACCCTGACCTATCTGGAGCGTGGCCTCTACGGAACGACGCCGGCCGCGCACCCGGCTGGAACCGCCTTTCTTCGGCTGAACGATGCCGTCTTCAAGTACGGCCTGCCCAAGGAGAATGTCGGCGCGCCGATCTGGCTCAAGTTCATTTCGTTCAACATCTATGGTGAAGGTCGCGGCGACCAATCGACCGCCGTCGCCTACAGCCTGACGCCGACCGGCAACGGGTTCTTCGTCGCGCCGCCGACCGACCTGCAGGCCTCCCAGGCCGTGGTGTCTTCGTCCCTCGGAATGCGCGTCGATATCACCGTCACCTGGACCGCCAGCGCCACCAGCTGGGTCTCGGACTACCAGGTGTCCTATCAGATGGGCAACGGTGCCTGGACGACCTTCACCACCGGCGGCCAGCCGGCGGCCGACATCCCCAATGTCCTCGAGGCCGTCTACACCATCAAAGTCGTGGCGGTCGGCATGGGTCTGACCTCCGAGCCGGTCGAGATTACCTGGGACGTGACCACCGACAGCCTCTCGCTCCCGGCCGTCACGGGCCTGGAGCTGACCGGCCAGGCCAATGGGGCGGAGTTCGTCGGCCAGGACGCCCATTTCGACTGGCGCATGAACTCGTCCTATGGCAGCTCGGAAGCCCTGACGGCGAGCAACAGCGCCGGTTCCAACTATCTCGATTCCTGGTTCGCCAACTATCGCGTGACGATCTTCGATAGCGCCAACAACGCGCTCCGGACCGAGACCGTCACAGATCCTTCCTACGTCTACACCTTCGAGAAAAACGCGTCTGATCCGGGCGGCCCGCACCGCTCCTTCCGGATCGAGGTGGTGTGGACGGACAAGCTCAATCGTGTGTCGGCGCCGGCGTCGATCACGGTCAGCAATCCGGCGCCGTCGTTCCCCACCAAGATCGTGCCGCTGTCGGCCTTCAAGACCGTCTCGGTGCAATACCAGCCGCCGGCCGATCTGGACTATGCCGGCACGCTGGTTTTCATGCAGACCGAGTCATTCGGCGGCGCTGATCCGGACCCGTCCACCCTGGTCTATGACGGCACCGACACGCTGGTGAATATCCCGACCGCCGCCGCGGGCACGCAATATTTCCTGGTGCTGGCGTCATATGACAGCTTCGGAAAGTCCGGGCTGAACTACTCGTCGGAATACACCACCACCACTGCCCTGGTGGGCTCGACCGACATCGCCACAGCGGCGATCACCACCCAGCAGCTGGACCAGGATCTCAACAGCGCGATCGACCTGGTCACGGCCGGCCCGGAAACGCCTGGCTCCCTGCAGGCGGCGCTGGCGTCGATCCTGACCCTGGGCGACCAGTACACCCAGATCAACGACACCGTCGAAAGCCTCTCGGTGACGGTCGGGGGCAATACCGCCACCATCACCAACGAGCAGAGCGTCCGCGCCGCGGCCGACAAGGCCAACGCCTCGGCGATCTCGGCCTTGTCCGCGCTGGTGGGGAATAGCTATGCCACGATCACCCAGCTCAACAGCGCGATCGCGACGGCCGAGCAGGCAGCCACTCAGCAGGTCAACACGCTCTCGGCCAGCCTGGGCGGAACTTATGCCACCTTCACCACGGTCAATCAGGCGATCGCCGGCATTAACGCCTCGTCGTCGACCTTCCTGCAGCAGCTCAATTCCACGGTCGGGAGCGCCACCACCTCGATCCAGCAGCAGGCCAGCACCATCAACGGCCTGACCGCCCAATACACGGTGAAGATCGATGCCAACGGCCATGTCGCCGGCTTCGGCCTGGCCAGCACGCCCGTCAATGGCACGCCTTTCAGCTCCTTCGTGGTGAACGTCGACGACTTCGCCGTGGCCGCGCCCGGCGCCACCAGCTTCGCCCTCGAGGTCGTCAATGGGGTGGTGACCATCCCGAACGCGGCCATTCAGAACGCTGCGATCACCAACGCCAAGATCGGCAACCTGGCGGTCGATAATTCGAATATCGCCGCCGGGGCGGCCACGGTCGCCGGCAGCGTCAACATCGGCGCCACCACGGGCACCGGCGGCTACGTCAACGTGGCCACCACCTGGATCACCCTCAAGAGCGCGGCGACCGTAGTTCTCCAGGCGAGCTGGGGCTGCAATTACGACAGCGGTTTCGGGAACACCAACCAGCAGTTCTTCGGGCAGATCTTCGGCAATACGAACGCGACCGGGCCTGTCCTTCATACCGGCGTCGCTACTACCCAGACCCCGGCCTACATGTGGTCGACCACCCTGCCTCAGGGCACCTACGAGGTGGTCTTCTGGTGGCAGGCCGACAACAGCCACGTCCAGATCCTCGCCGGATCGATGGCCGTTATTGCGAGCCAGAAATAGCCATGACGATGATTCACCAGGTCGCCTACGACGCCACCGGCAAGATCCGCTTCTCCTCGAGCTGTGCCGCGCTGATGGATATTGCCCATATCTCGCCCGAGCTGAAGGTGCTGCAGATCGACGCCCCTCTCGATCCGAACGCCCACTATGTGAGCGGGGATGTCGTGGTCGAGCGGCCAACCCTGCCGCGGTTCGACAAGCTGAAGCTGGTGTCCGGCCAGGTCGCCACTCTGACCGGCCTGCCCAACCCCTCGAGTGTCACCGTCAACGGCGTCACCCACCAGGTGACGGACGGCGAGGTGGTGCTGCCCTGGGCCGGGATCGGCCGCTTCAACATCCAGATCCAGGCCTGGCCCTATATGGACTACTCGGTGGTGATCGAATGCGCCTGACCGTAGCGCCTTGCGTCGAGCACATCCGCACCGCGCGGCAGGCGGCCTATCTGGCGGCCTGGCCGATCCACGCGCAGCTCGAGGCGCATGCCGAGGCCGCCGCCGGCCGGCCCGAAAAGCTCCAGAAAATGAACGCGGACTTCGCGGAGATCCGCGCCGCCCATCCGCTCCCAGGAGACAGCAATGCAGTATAGGACCGGGACGGTCACCGTCACCAATGGCAGCAACGTCGTCGCCGGCACGGGCACGGCCTGGCTGGGCCAGGTCGAGGACGGCGACCTCTTCTTCGTTGCCGGCGACAACGTGGTCTATGAGGTTTCTTCCGTCCCAGCCAATGGATCACTCACCCTCTCGACGCCCTATGAGGGTGTCGGGGCGGCGGGGGCTTCCTATGCCATAAGCCGCGATTTTACGCCGCTTTGCGGGTTCCCTTATCCCGATGCCAACGACATCGGCACCGCGCTGCTGTTCCGGCGGGCCATGATGGCGCTCGACACGGCGGTCAATGCCACGGTGAAGGGGTCTCCGTCCGTCCAGAGCATCACCACCACTGTGCCGCCGGCGACGGCGTCGGCCAGCGAATTCTGGGTCGTGCCCCCGGGCGCGACCGGCGCCTGGGCCGGGCAGACCAACAATCTGGCCCAGCTCGTCGGGTCTGTGTGGGCCTTCACCGCGCCCGAGCCAGGCAACCGGGTCTGGGTGCTGGATCAGACGCTGGAGATGCTCTTCACCGGCACGGCCTGGGTCGATAGCACCGCCGGCTTGCCCCAGGTGCTGGCGGCGGTCACCTCGGCCCAAACCGCGGCGACCACGGCCACCACGGCGTTGACCCAAGTCCAGGCGGCGGTGACCACCGTTTCTCAAGATGTCACCGCGGCGGCCGGCAGCGCGACGACAGCAACCACGGCAGCCACAGCGGCGGCCACGTCCGCGACCAATGCCGCCGGATCTGCCACCACGGCCCAAACTGCCGAGACCGCTGCGCAAGCTGCCCAGACTGCGGCCAGCACCAGCGCGACGGCAGCGGCGGCCAGCGCTGCCGATGCTGAGACCTCAGCAATCTCGGCCGAGGGGGCGGTGACCTCGGCGTCTGGGTATGCGACCGCCGCCCAGGTCAGCGCCACGGCGGCGGCTGCCAGCGCCACGACGGCCGGAACCTACGCCACCACCGCCGGCACAGCCGCCACCGGCGCCGCCAATTCGGCCGCCGCTGCAGCGAATTCGGCAACCACCTCTAACTCGGCCGCCCTGGCTGCTACGGCGTCCGAGAACAATGCAGCCACGTCGGCCACTCAGGCGGCGACCTCGGCGACGGCCGCTTTGACCAGCCAGGGTGGGGCCCAAGCGAGTGCCACGGCTGCCGCCCAATCAGAGACCGATGCCGCCAGCTCGGCCCAGATCTCCGAGGCCTACGCGACCACGCCGCACAACGTCCAGGTCGCGCCCGGCGCCTACAGCTCCCTGCACTGGGCCACCGAGGCGGCGCAATCGGCGGCGCAGGCGGCACTGATCGCCGGGGGCAACAACATCGGCTCGTTCGGCGACGGCTCCAACTTGCGCTACTCGGCCGCTGCGCCCAGCTCCCTCTTCAACCTGACGCAGGGGAGCGGCATCACGCTGGCCTGGGCGGGCAACGGGGTCACCTTCTCGGCCAACCCGTCCCAGATCGATCACCAGGCGCTGCTTCACGCCGGCACGCTCACGCACGCCCAGATCGACAGCTCGATCAACTCGCTGAACACCACGATCACCACGCTGGCGCCGAAGGCGACAACGCTGGCGGGTTACGGGATCACGGACGCGGTCAATGTCAGCTTGCTGGCCGCCGCAAACGGCGTTGCCACGCTCGGCGCGGATGGCAAGGTGCTGGCGGCGCAGCTTCCCGCTTTCACCATCAACGAGGTCTATCCCGTTGCCAGCCAGGCCGCGATGCTGGCGCTTGCGGCGAACGTCGGCGATGTCGCCGTAAGGTCGGATCTGGGCGTGAGCTTCATGCTGTCTCAGACGCCCGCGACGACCCTGGCGAACTGGGTCGAGATGTCGACGCCGAACCAGGTCACCTCGGTCGCCGGGCGTCAAGGAACCATCACTCTGACCTTCGCGGACATCGGTGGCCTTGCCACCGTCGCCTCGACGGGCAGCTATGCCAGCCTGACCGGCCTGCCGACGCTCGGCACCGCTGCGGCGCTCAATGCCGGGACGGCCGCCACCAACCTCGTCCAGCTCGATAGCCAGGCCCGCTTGCCGGCCGTCGATGGAAGCCAGCTCACCAACGTTACCGCCATCGACAGCACGGCGCGCAGCCGCGCGGTGGCTATGGCCATCATTTTCGCATAGGGGATCAGATGACTTTCGCGAACGCTTCCGGCAGCCTCACGGCAACCACCGACAACGTGATCTATACCGAGCCGGGCACTCAACAGGGCTCGGTTCACACGCTTTCCCTGTCCAACTCCACGGCCACCGCGATCGCCATCGACATCAAGCTGATGTCCTATGCGGCCCAGACCACTACCACGATCTTCGACCAGATCTCGGTGGCGAAGGGCACGCCGTGGGTCGCGCCGAAGGCGATCGACCTGATGCCGGGCGATCAGCTGCTGGCCAACCCCAGCGCGGCCGGCATCCATTACCACGTCTCGGCCTATGTCGACGCCACCAGCGGCGCGAGCACCTTCAATCCGCGCGGCGCCTGGTCGGCGGCGTCGAACTATGCCGCCATGGACCTGATCTCCTACAACGGGGGCTCCTGGGTCGCCCTGACGGCCAATACCAACCAGGCCCCAGCCGCCGGGCAATATTGGATGAACATCGCCAGCCAGGGGCCGCAAGGCACGGCGGGCACCAATGGCACAGGCACCGTGAACGGTCCGGCGAACTCGACGACCGGCAACATTCCGACCTATTCCGATACCACCGGCAAGAACCTCGGCGCCGGGCTGGCTGTCGGCAATGTGGCCAACGGCATCCCCCAGCTCGACGCGAATGGCTGCCAGAAGATGATCGGCGAGTATTACACCGTCGCGGCCAAGGGGACGCAGTCCAGCGGGACGCAGACCTTCACCGTCTCCGCGGGCGCCGTCCAGTCTATCACCGTGGGCGGAGCGCTGACGGTGGCGTTGGCCGGCTGGCCGGCGGCGGGAAACGAGGCGCTTCTGATGCTGAAGATCACCAACGGTGGCTCGGCCGTCGTGACCTGGCCGGCCGGCATCAACTGGATGAAGACGGACGGCAGCGGCACCTACACCACCACGTTCCCCTATACCCTGCAGACCACCGGCGTCGACTTCGCCCTGCTGTGGTCCGATGATGGCGGCACGACCGTCTACGGCAAGGTGCTGCGATGAGCCTCCTCTCCGCGCTGCTGGCGGCTGGCACCGGCACGCCGGGGACCATGATCGAGGATGTGTTCGCGGCGACGGCCTATGTCGGCGACGGATCGACCTCGGCCGTTCACTGCGGCGTTGATCTTGTCGATAAGGGCGGGATGGTCTGGATCATGGACCGCACCACGGCCCAGAGCCCGCAGGTCTACGACACCATCCGCGGCGCGGGCATCTCCATGCAAAGCAACTCAACGGCCCTGCAGGCTGGCCCTCTGGGTCTCACGTCATTTACGAGCGACGGCTACACCGCGGGCAACAATGCCGCCACGGGAAAGAGCGGCGACAAGTATATCGGCTACGCTTTCCGCAAGGCGTCAAAGTTCTTCGATGTCGTCCAGTACATCGGGGATGGCACCTCGGGCCGGAAGATCACTCACGGGCTCGCAATTGCCCCCGGTCTCGTCGTGGTCAAGCGATACGACAACGCCGGCTCCTGGATTGCAGCTCACCGATCGGCCACGGGCGAGATGGCGCTGGAGAGCACCGCGGTCGCGGCAGCATCTTTCACTTCGGTCACGGCGACTTCGGCGCAGGACATCACGATCGCCAGCTCGGCCAATCTGTCGGGTGCCTATTATGTGGCCTACCTGTGGGCGCATGACACCTCGAACAGCGGTATAATCCAATGCGGGAGCTATGCCGGAAACGGCCTGGCTGCCGGACCCACCGTCAACCTCGGGTGGGAGCCCCAATTCATCATGGTGAAGAGGTCGACGGGGTCTTCCTCCGACTGGTTTATCTTCGACGCATCAAGGAGCCTTCCTGGCGCGGGGCCAACGGGCGCTCGCGAGATGCGCCCCAACCAGACGTCGTCGGAAGGCCAGTACTTCGGTGGGGCGACCGTGAATGTCAGTCCTACCGGCTTCCAAATCGTTCTCGTCGATGCCACCATCAATGCTTCTGGAGCGACCTATTGCTATATGGCGATACGACGCGGGCCGATGCGTACGCCTACCGCGGGCACCCAGGTCTTCAACGTCAAGTCCCAGGGGGTGTCGACCACGAAGATCACAGCGGGCTTCCCGATCGATCTCGTCATCGAGGCGCAGTTCCCCACCCCCCAGTCGGGCGAACATGCCGCAGTGTCCAGCCGGCTTTGCGGTAGCGGCCAGTTTTTGCAAACCGACGCGTCGGCGGTAGAGGCCTCGAATACCGGAGGCGCCTCATTCGACATCAACGATGGGTTCACGCAATCGAGCTTCTTCGCCTCCAGCTCCTTCATCGCCTGGATGTTCCGGCGCGCGCCGAACTTCCTTGACGTGGCGTGCTGGAAAAGCGCCGGCACGACCAACCAGAGAGTGCCCTTTATGGGCCTCGGGGCTGTCCCAGAACTGATCCTGACTAAAACGCGGGACACGACAATAAAATCCTGGTCTGTCTATTACGCAGCAGGAGGCGTGAACAGCCTACTCATCCTGAACAACAATGCAGCGGTGACCACTCAGGCCGGTGCATATGGCACGACTCCACCAACCGCTTCCGATTTCGGTATCGACTCGACCGCTTTGGGCACCGGCACCAACATGGAATCGATACTGTTCGCTTCGTGCCCCGGCGTATCAAAGGTGGGCACCTACACGGGCGATGGAACTTCTAACTCATCGCACCTAATCACGACTGGCTTTAGCCCTCGCTTCTTCATGGTCAAGCGGCTCGACGCAACCGGCGATTGGATCGTTTTCGACAGCGTGCAAGGCATCACCACCGGCAACGACAGTTATCTGACACTTAACACCGAGGCGTCCCAGGTCACTTCGGTGGACAGTGTGAGCCCCAACGCCGCGGGTATCTTCGTCAATCAGAACACCACCTCTTTCATCAATGTCAGCGGCGGGAACTATCTGTTCCTGGCCATAGCCTAAGGATCTGTCATGAGCATCGTCGCTTATCGCAATCGCACCACCGGCCAGTACCCGATCACCGACGCCATCCTGCGGCAGGAATACCCAGCCCTCGCGATCCCCGCCGTGCTGACCGAGGCCGAGTTCGACTTCTTCAACATCGATCCGGTCTTCGCCACCCCCCAGCCAGCGTTGACCCGCCTGCAGACCGCGCAGGAGGTCGAGCCCGTCGAGACCAATGGTACCTGGGCACAGCAGTGGCAGGTTGTGGACATCACCGCCGGCATGAGCGCCGATCAGCTCGCCGCACTCAAGCAGCAGATCGCCACCGAACAGGCGGCGGCTTTCAACAATGCCCGCGATGCCATGATCGCGGCAGGCTTCTCGTATGATTTTTCAGCCTTCAAGCTGGCCTCCGGCCAGCAGGCTGGGACGCTCATTATGCAGATGGGCGCCGACGATCAGACGAACTGGCTGGGCCTCACGCTGCAGGCCCAGATCGCGATCGCCAAGGGACAGGGCAGCGCGATGATGGAGCTGCGCGTGCTCGAAAACGTCTGGGTGCAAATGGCGGCGACCGACATACTCGGTGTGCTTGAGCAGAGTGGCGCGTGGAAGTCCGCCACGATCAAAGCCTGCTCGGATGCCAAGGACACGATGACGGCTTTGGTGGCCGACACGTCCAAGGGGCCAGCCGATGTCCTCGCGGTGCAGCCTACCTGGCTTTAAAACGCCCGTTATTGGAGTCTAAAAGCGTCCGCAAATTCGTCCAAAATCGGGCGCCGCGCTATATCTATTCGGTCGCTGTGCCGTACATGAGCGCTGGGGTCTATCTGTGCCCCTATAACCAGTCCGCCACCAGCCGCTCGGCCAGTTCCTCGGCCTGGCGGCGGATTTCCGGGACGGCGGTGCATTCCCAGAAGCGGCCCTTGGTTACCGGCCCCAGGCCGTAGAGGCGCGGCTGCACCTTGCCTTCGGCGTCGAGCAGCTTCAGCGAGACGTCGACGTCCAGGCCCAGGCTCAAGGCGTCCGGGCGGATGGCGCCGCGCTTGAGCAGCGCGCGCACCAGTTTCTGTTCGATGGCGCCATAGTCCGAGGACGGCCCCGAGCAATTGACCACATGATCGACGGCCAGATGCCCCTGCGCATCGCGGCCGCGCGGGCGATAACGGATGGCCAGCCTCTGCCCCTCCGCCTCGATCGTCTGGAAACGCCCGGCCAATACGGTCAGCGCGCCGCGCCCGATCGCTTCGTCGATGCGCCGCGCCACTTCCGGCGCCATGCGGTGGCGGTGGATGTCCCACCAGGGCCGCAGATGGCGCAGGAAGCGCTTGCGCTGCTCGACCGGCAGATTGCTCCACCAGCTCTGGGTATGCGGGCGTACCCCGTCGAACACGGCGCGCCAATCATGGCTTTCGACCGCATGGCGCATCTTGCGCACCTGGGCCGAGAGCGGAAGCTCCTCGGGCACCCACGGCACCGGCGGCGGACTGGGCGCATGGCGGTGCGGCAGCAGGCCGCGGCGCGACATGGCGTAGATCGGGCCGCGATGGCCGCGATCCAGCATGTTGAGCACGAAATCCACCATGGTCAGGCCGCTGCCGATCACCAGCAAAGCCGCGTCATGGCTGATGGCCCGGGTCACCTCGGCATCCCAGGGGTTGGCGACGTAATGGGGCGATCCCGCCAGCGCCTCGGCGCCCGACGGCACCTGGGGCGGGAAATTGCCGACCGCCAGGACCGCGGCGTCGACCCGCACCGGGCGCCCGCCGCTCATCTGGATGACCGCGCCATCCGCGCCCAGTTCGAGGTCGACCGCCTCGTCGGGGAACAGATAGAGATTGCGGTTGCCGTTCTCGGCCGCCAGCTGATCGGCCAACAGGCTTTGCACGTAGCGGCCATACATCCCGCGCGGCACGAAGGCCGAGCCGCCGGGCCCCTCATCCTCGTGCTGGTCGGCCAGCCAGTTCTGGAAATGCGCCGGCTCGCGCTCGAAGGCGCTCATCCGTTCGGCGCGCACATTGAGCAGATGGCTGGAATTGGGGGTCGAGAAAGCCAGCCCGCTGCCGAATTCGCCGCGGCGCTCGATCAGATGCACCCGCGACCCGTGCGGCAGGCGGCGCAGCAGATGGACGGCGAGCAGCGAACCGCTGAAGCCGGCTCCGATGATGCCGAAGGAGGGAGGCTTGCGTTCCGTCATGGGGCTCTACTTTAGCTGATTGTCTTTGCGCCAGCGGCGGTAATAGGTCGACACGACGGTCAGCAGCTGCAGCGTCGAGTGATCGAATTTGTCGGCCCCGCCGGGGCCTTCGGTGACGGCCAGTTTCATCAGCCGGCCGAACAGGCGCGAGAACAGCAGGTCCCACATCTGCGCGTTAAGCTGCACGCGCCCGTCGCTGCCATTGCCGATCAGGCGCTGCATCACGGTCCGCGCGCCGTCGAAATCGGCGGCGAAGGGCTTCAGCAGCGGCACCAGGACCGGGCAGATCAGATCCAGCGCATCATCCATCTCGAACAGGCGGCGCCACAGATCGCGATCGCTTTCCAAGATCTCGAGGTCGGTATCGGCGGTGACATCCAGGCGGTCCAGCGCCTTGAACGCCACCATGTTGGCGGCTTCGAGATCGCGCAGATCGAGCACCTGGCGCGACCACATGTCGACGCCTTCCAGCAGCGCCTTGGGGAATACGGTGGTGCTGTCCTTCTTGAGCTTGCCGCTTTCCGGCAGGACGATCAGCGACGTCTCGTCGAAGGCGACGAGGTCGGCGAAGGACAGGGTCAGGAAGCGTAGATGATAGCGATGGCGGCGCGGAAATTTGACGCGGTAACCGACTTCGCCGGGCAATATCTCCTCGCCGGTCAGCGATTCATAGGCCGAGCGCAGATAATCGTTCACCAGGGATTCGACGCGCGACCGCAGCAGAGGCTCGATCTGGCTGTTGATCTTGTCCAGCAGGGTCGTATCGACCGGGCGGCCCATCGTCTTGGCGACATGGTTGACCACCGTCTCGCCATAGCGCTGGAACAGGATGACGAATTCCTCCGTGCGGGGATCGGCCTCGATGCGGCGCGTCTTCGGCCCGGCCTTGGGCGCGGACTCGGGCTCCGGCGCCCTCTCCTGATCCGACATCGCTCAACAGCCCTTTTTTCCCATACGCGGTTCCCGCGCTATTCTCCCTTCAGTCTATACTGTTCAGGCGGTGTAACAAACCCTTAAGCCGCCCCAAAGCCGGCCCCTGACCCGGATCGGCGCCGAGGCATCCTTCATCAGCGCGAAGACGCCGCCGCCCATGTCGCGCCGGTAGGTCTGCAGCAGGAACGGCGCCTCGCTAGCCGCCACCGCCGCGGCGGTCTTGTCGGCATAGACCCGGCGGTTACGGCTATGCGCGGCGTTCCACACCGGATCGGGCCCCTGCGGCTGGCGGAATTGCGGATTATGGCAGGGAATCATGCGGTTATGGTCGGTCGGCGCGCAGAACACCACGCGCTTGTCGAAGGCCAGCACCGCGTCCTGCAGCGGGGTGATTTCCTTGTCGAGGAAGGGGATGTAACGGGTCATGAATTGCGGCGGATTGCTGCCCTCGATGGGCCGCAGATCCTTGTCGAACAGATCCTCCAGCGTCAATTCCCCCGCCTGCAGCGCCTGCTCCAGCCGCTTTTCGATCGCGGCGGCGGTTTCGCGCGCCTGGTCGATGAACGGCGTGTCCTCGGTCGCGCAGCCCGAGGTCGCGGTCAGCATCAAAATCTTCTCGGCGCCCGACAGGGTGCTGTCGAGATGGCCGGTGGCGCGGCTCAGTTCCGCGGTGGAATGCGCCGCGTCGGCCTTGAGGCCATCCACCGAATTGCGGAAGGAATCGCAGCGCTCGGCGATGTCTCCGGTGGCCCGGGCGATGGCGTCGGCATGCTGGCAGACCTCGGCCACCACCTGCCCGACCGATTCGACGGCGCCGCCGATGGTCGAGGCGGTGGCGCCGACCTGCGCCGCCTTCTCGGCGCTGACCGCCATGCGCTCGCCCAGGCGCCGCACCTGCTCGGTCAGGGCGCTCAGGGTTTCGTCGATGCGGGCGGTCGCTTCGGCGGTCTGCCGCGCCAGATTTTTGACCTCCGACGCGACGACGGCGAAACCCCGCCCCGCCTCGCCGGCGCGCGCCGCCTCGATGGTGGCGTTCAGCGCCAGCATGTTGGTCTGGCGCGCCACCGTGCGGATTTCGCCGGAGACCTGGGCGACACGCTCCATCGCCTCCTGCAGGCCGGACAGCTCGCCGCCCGACTGCTCGACGGCGGCGACCAATCCGCCGATCTCGTCGATAGCCTGCCTGATATCCTCGCCCGAACGGTCGATCTCGCCCTGCGCCTGGCGCGCCGCCTGTTCGGTGCGCCGCGCCATGTCGTCGATATTGCGGTTGGCCTCGGTAATGTCGCCTGTCGCTTCGGCGATCACCGTCAGCCGCCCGTTCTGCGCGTCCACCGCCTTCTGCACCTGATGGGTGCTGCCGACCACGTCGGCGATTTCGACGCTCAATTTTCCTATGCGCGTCGCGACCGCCGCGATCAGTTCGCCCGCTCCATCTCCCGAACGCATGTCCATCAGGGGCTCCCGCATCTGGCTGCTTTGAATCTCTCCAAGATATGACATCTTACACCCATGTACATTCTGCCAAAAAGTGCGACGGCCCCGTTCTGCCCCCCCGAAGTAAAGGGCACAGTCCCCGTTCTGGGCGGCGCCTCGTTGTGGAAACGCCTTCGGACCTTCGCCGGGCCCGGCCTGCTGGTGTCGGTCGGCTATATGGACCCCGGCAATTGGGCGACCGACATCGAGGCCGGGTCGAAATACGGCTATCAGCTGCTGTTCGCGGTGCTGCTGTCCAGCCTGGCGGCCATGCTGCTGCAATGGCTGGCGATGAAGCTGGGCATCGTCACCGGCAAGGATCTGGCCCAGCTGTCGCGCGGCCGGAACAGCCGTCCGGTCAATCTGTTCCTATGGGCGATGGCCGAGATCTCGATCGTCGCCTGCGATCTCGCCGAGGTGCTGGGCGGCGCCCTGGCGTTCCATCTGCTGCTGGGCATTCCGCTGCTGGGCGGCGTCGCGCTGACCGCGCTCGACACGCTGATCGTGCTCGGGTTGCAGGGTAAGAAATTCCGCCAGCTCGAAGCCATCGTGCTGGGGCTGGTGCTGACCATCGGCCTGTCCTATGTGGCCCAGCTATGGCTGATCAAACCCTATTGGCCCGACGTGGCGCAGGGATTGCTGCCCGACCCGCATACGATCCTGCAGCGCGAGCCGCTCTATCTGGCCATCGGCATCCTCGGCGCCACGGTGATGCCGCATAATCTCTATCTGCATTCCTCGATCGTGCAGACCCGACGCCTCGCCCCGACCGACGAGGCCAAGCGCGAGGCGATCGGTTTCCTGGGCCTCGACACGATCGTGTCGCTGCTGGCGGCGATGCTGATCAATGCCGCCATCCTGATCGCCGCCGGCGGCGTCTTCCATGCCCATGGCTATAACGACGTCGCCGATATCGGGCAGGCCTATCACCTGCTCGATCCCATCGTCGGCGGCAGCCTGGCCGGCATCTTGTTCGGCATCGGGTTGCTGGCCTCGGGGCAGAATTCGACTCTGACCGGCACCATCGCCGGCCAAGTGGTGATGGAGGGTTATCTCGACCTGTTCATCCCCTGCTGGCAGCGCCGCCTGATCACCCGCGGCCTCGCTTTGATCCCCGCCTTCATCGGCATCGCCCTGCTGGGCGAGCCGGCGCTCGGCAAACTGCTGGTGCTGAGCCAGGTGGTGCTGAGCCTGCAATTGCCCTTCGTGCTGTTCCCGCTGACCCGCATGACCGGCGACAAAAATCTAATGGGCAAATTCGCCAATGGCCCGCTGGTCACCGTTGGCGCGTGGGGGTTGTTTCTGCTGATCACCACGGCAAATCTGGTGCTGCTGGTGGATGTGGTAAACGGCGGCTAGCCATCCCTTTGGCCACCGGCCAAGAGCGCACCGCTTAACACCACAAATAGTTGCGGAAAAACTCCCAGAAAACACCCTTCGGGAGATCGAACCTTGGAGATCAATGAGAAGCTTCACAAAGGGGATATCCTACACGACACCCTCATTCGCTAATCTTCTAGGGCTTCACAACTGAAGGTGAATGAAAAAATGAGGCTATATACGCTCCTTGTTATTTACTTCATACGGGCAACGGCAACCCTTATAGCCTTGTTCGGCCCGATCATAATTATCAGCGAGATATCCAGGGGCGGCAATGTATTCTACGCAATATTTGTGTGTTTATTTTTGATGTCATTTGGCATTTTTATTTGGTGGGCCACTATTGTTCACATGAAAAACAAAATATGATTGTCCTATCGGCGCTGCCGCAGACGATGTCCATCATTCCCGACGAGGTAGGGTCTCGACTATCGTTTCCGGCAGTATTATCCGGGTCGAGACGAGAGACGTTTCGACAGGACGCTTATTCAGAAGCATTCTCCTTTGCAAGGGGCGCTTCGACACATCCCCGGAAAATAATCCGACTACCGGACCTTGGCTGATTCTAGAGTGGCTTCAGCCCGAACGCCGTGAGCGGTGTCTTCACGGAGTCCCGGCGCACACCCCTTAGACCTTTGTCGACATCAAATTACGCAAAATCTCGAACAGCCTGGGATCGTCACATTGCGCGACATTGAAGCGCATATACTGACCCGCCGATTGCGACAGACTGAACACATTGCCCGGCGCCAGCACGATGTCCTTGGCCAAGGCGCGCCGGGCCAGATCCACCGCATCGGCGCCGTCGGGCAGTTTGCACCACAGGAACAGCCCGCCGCGCGGCACCATCCAGGGCGTGATGCCGATCGATTTCAGCCGTCCCATGGTCTCGCCGGCCGCCTTTGACAGGCGTTCCCGCAGATTTTCCAGATGGTGGCGATAGCTGCCATTGGTCATCACCGCATGGGTCAGCTCGGCGGACAGGCGCGACACGCCATAGAGCGTCGCCACCTTCAAATCGAGCAGCGGCTCGATCCAGTCCCGCCGCGCCACGATGAAGCCGCAGCGCGCCGCCGCCGTCAGCGCCTTGGAAAAGCTGCCGACCTGCACCACCCGTTCCAACCCGTCGAAGGCGGCCAGGCGCGGCGACGGTTCGGGTTCCAGATCGGCGAACACGTCGTCCTCGATGATGGTCAGGCCGTGCTGCTCGGCCAGGCGCAACAGGCGGTGCGCGGTCACCGGAGAAATCGTCGCGCCGGTCGGATTATGCAGCCCGACATTGGTCAGATAGAGGCGCGGCCGATGCTCGGCCAAAGCCGCGGCGAACTGCTCCATATTGGGACCGGCGGGCGTATAGGGCACCGACACCACCTTGACGCGGTGCGCCCGCAGCAGCGCATGGAAATTGAAGTAGCAGGGATCGTCGACCAGCACCACATCGCCGGGATCGAGCAGAAAGCGGCACAAAAGGTCGATGGCCTGGGTGGCGCTGTCGGTCAGGATGATCTGCTCGGGCGCCGCCTCGACGCCGCGCTCGGCCAGGCGCAGCGACAGCAACCGGCGCAAGGGCGCGAAGCCGTGCGGAGTCTCGTAGCGGGTCAGGCGCGCTTCGGTCGCGGTGCGGGCGACGCTGCGCAGGGCGCGGCGCAATTCCTCGCCGGCCAGCCAGGCGTCGGGCAGGAAGCCGCAGCCCGGCATCATGGTTCCCTCGGCCGCTTCCAGCACCTGGCGCGACACCCACAGCGGATCGACCACCCGGTCGAGCCGAGGACCGATCTCGGCGAGGGCCAGGGGCGGCAGATGGCCGGCGACGAAAAAGCCGGAGCCCCGGCGCGAGCGAATGACGGATTCGGCGGCCAGGCGGTCATAGGCCTCGACCACCGTCGATTTGGAGACGCCCATCTCGGCCGCCATGGCGCGGATCGACGGCAGTTTGGCGCCGGGCAGCAGCGTCCGCGCCGCGATGCGCCTACGCACCGCGCGCATCACGCCCTCGACCAGACTGGCCGGCTCCTCGCCGCCGCCATCCATCCGTACACCTCTTTGCACCAGTACAGTTTCATCGAACTGTCCTCAACTGTCTCTGGAATCGCACCGCCTTTGCAACCGATAAAGAGAGTCGGAGGTAACCGATCATGAACGACAAGACCAAAGGCTGGCTCAACGGTATCGCGGGCATGCTGATCTTCAGCGGCTCGACGCCGGCTACCCGCGCAGCGGTATTGTCGCTCGATCCGTTCTTCGTCACCTCGGCCCGCGCCACCCTGGCCGCCTGCCTGGGCGCCGCGATGCTGCTGGTGCTGCGCGCCCCGCTGCCCAGCCGCGGCGACATAGGGCGCCTGCTGGTCACCGCCGCCGGGATCGTGGCCGGTTTCCCGCTGCTGTCGGGCCTGGCGCTGCAGCACATCTCGTCCGGCCGCTCGGTGGTGTTTCTCGGCCTGCTGCCGATGGCCACCGCTTTGTTCGGCGTGCTGCGCGGCGGGGAACGGCCGCCAGCGCCGTTCTGGCTGTTCGCGCTGCTGGGCGCCGGCGTGATCGGCGCGTTTGCCTTGGCGCGCGGTGGAGATTCCTCGCCGCAGGGCGACCTGCTGATGCTGATCGCCATCGTCGTGTGCGGGCTGGGCTATGCCGAAGGCGGCGTGCTGGCGCGCCATCTCGGCGGGGTGCAGGTGATCTGCTGGGCCCTGGTCCTGTCCCTGCCGGTGATGCTGCCGGCGATGCTGTGGACCTTGCCCGGGGATCTGGCGCCGGTGACCACGGTTTCCTGGTTCGGCTTCTTCTATGTCACCCTGTTCAGCATGTTCATCGGCTTCGTCTTCTGGTATCGCGGCCTGGCCCTGGGCGGCATCGCGGCGATCAGCCAGCTGCAATTGCTGATGCCGCTGTTCGGCCTGGCCTGGTCCGCCACCCTGCTGCACGAATCGATCAGCTGGACCATGCTGTGGGCGACCGCCGGCGTGGTGCTGTGCGTCGCCGGCGCCCGGCACTTTTCCCGTCCGCCGATGCGCAAGATTGACGAACCCGCCTGCTCGTCCGAAAGTTGACGACGAGATCGCCGCGCTCACTCAGCGGATCAAGGACATCCCGCCCGGGGGAACGTTAGCGGCACAAGTCTTGCTTAACATTCCGGTCGGACAGCCTTGGGGAAGGAGTTGGAATGACCAGTTCGGAAGAGTCTTCAGTCACCCTGAAAAGACGCGACCTGTTCCGCATGATCGGCTCGGTCGCCGGCGGAGCGGCCATGTACCAGGCCATGACCAGCCTCGGCTTCGCCGCCGATTCGCAATATGCCGGCCCGATCAAGCTGGAGGGAAACCCGAAAGGCGCCAAGGTCGTGGTGCTCGGCGCCGGCTGGGCCGGACTGGTTTCTGCCTTAGAATTGCGCAATGCCGGCTATAAAGTTGAGCTGATCGAGTACAACAACCGCGTCGGCGGCCGCGCCTGGACCATCCGCGGCGGCGATACCATCACCGACATGAGCGGCGAGACGCAGAAATGCGGCTTCGATTCCGGGCTCTATCTCAATCCCGGGCCCTGGCGCATTCCCTATCATCACCGCGGCTATCTCGATTACGCGAAAAGGTTCGGCGTGCAGCTCGAACCGTTCCAGATGATCAATTTCAATTCCTACGTCCATTCCAAGGACTATTTCGGCGGCAAGCCGCAGCGCTTCCGCGAGGTCCAGGCCGATTTCCAGGGCCATGTCTCGGAATTGCTGGCCAAGACCATCCGCCAGGACAAGCTGGATCAGAGCGTCGGCAAGGAAGACCAGGAGATGCTGCTCGAAGCCCTGAAGGGCTGGGGCGCGCTCGACAAGAATTATGCCTATGTCGCCGGGCCGACCAGCGCCGAACGGCGCGGCTACGAGGTCAACAAGGGCGGCGGGTTGATGCCCGATCCGGTCGGCGGCCAGCCGATCGCGCTGAGCGACCTGCTGAAATCCGACGTCTGGCGGGCGATGATCTTCGGCCAGACCCATCAATGGCAGGCCAGCATCTTCCAGCCGGTCGGCGGCATGGATGCGACGCCCAAGGCGGTCGGCAAGGTGCTTGAGGACATCACCACCTTCAACGCCAAGGTCACCGCGATCCAGCAGGACGAGCACGGTGTCACCGTCACTTTCGTCGATTCCCGCACCGGCAAGGAACAGCGCCAGGTCAAGGGCGACTGGTGCGTCTGTACGCTGCCGCTGACGGTGCTGAGCCAGATCGACGTGCAGGTCAGCCCCGCCATGAAGGAAGGCATGAGCGCCATCTCCTACGCCGCCGCGGTCAAGACCGGCCTGCAGTTCAAGCGGCGCTTCTGGGAGGATGACGACCATATCTATGGCGGCATCAGCTTCACCGACCAGCCGATCAGCCAGATCGCCTACCCCAATTTCGGCTATAACCGCCCGGGCAAGGGTGTGCTGCTGGGCACCTTCGCGTGGGGCGAAGCCGCTTTCGGGCTGGCCTCGATGTCGGCGGCGGACCGGGTGAAGGCGGCGGTCGAGCAAGGCGCCAAGATCCATCCGCAATACAAGGCCGAGTACGAGAACGGCGTCTCATGGAGTTGGCACCGCTCGCCCTTCACCATGGGCTGCGCCGCCGAATGGACCGACGAGCAGCGGACCAAGCATTACCGCAATCTGGCCGAGATCAATGGCCGCATCGTGCTGGCGGGCGACCATCTGTCGCATCTGTCGGGCTGGCAGGAGGGCGCCATCCTGTCGGCGCTCGACGCCATTTCCCGCCTGCACCGCCGCGTCGTCACCGCTTGAGGAGGCCGTCCATGAAGACCAAGATCATCCTGGCCGGCCTGATCGTGCTGGCCGCCGTTTCCACCCGAGCCGGCGACAGCGTGTCGTCCGGCGGCATACCCAGCAAACATGCCAATCTGATGGGCCCGACCCACTTCACCGAAACCGATGGGGAGAAGCTCTACGCCACCGTCTGTGCTTCCTGCCACATGCCCAACGCCATGGGCGGCACCGGCGCCGGCTTCTATCCGGCGCTGGCCAAGAACGACAAACTGGCCGTGTCGTCCTATCCCGTGATGATGGTGATGAACGGCCGCGGCCCCATGCCATCCTTCCGCGAAGCCATGAGCGACGCCCAGATCGCCGCGGTGGTCGGCTATGTGCGGACGCATTTTGGCAACAGCTATACCGATCCGGTGTCGCTCGATGAGGTGAAGCAGGTTCGCGAGGCAAAGTAGAAATTCACCACAGAGGCCACAGAGAGCACAGAGGGAGAAAGGTTCCCCCTTTCCTTCTCTGTGTACTCGGTGACCTCTGTGGTTAATCCTTCTTTTTGAGGCTCACGACGTCCATTCCCGGCCCTTCATATTCGACAGCGATCAGATCGCCATCGCCGACGCGAATGTAATAGCTGACGCCTTCATAGTAGCGCGCCGTGATCATAGGGTAAGGCGGATGCTGCAGAAGCATCTCGACCGAAGCGGCACCAGTTACCTGCCCCACATAAGCTGGCCCGGTCGTCGCCGCAGCATCGCCTCTCAACTTGGCCAAAAGCTGCGCAACGCCCGTCCTATCCAGGATTCCGCACTTCAGAGAGACGTCATCGGCTTCCTTATCGCTGCCGTCCGCGACCACATGCAACGGGGCCGGCTTTGCCATGTCAGGCTTTTGGTAAGCCAGAGTTCCGTGACCAAAAACCTCTATGTTCCCATCCTCGGACTGCCAGGCCCCTGCGAATGGGGCGAAGCAATCCTTTGCCGCGGCCCCCGTGCCCAGCAAGAGCAGGACAGACAGAGCCGCGGCGCGAATCACGGGGCAGCCAACGGCAGGTGCTCGACCTGCCCCGACACCCCGGCGATCTCCAGCGCGTCGGCGGAAAAGGTGAATTCCGGCTTCGAGACCGGCAGCGCCTTCACCTTGTTCTTCTTGCTCGAATAGATCCCGACCGTATAAGGCCGGTCGGCGCGCCCCGGCGGCTGGGTCAGGCTGAACACCAGATATTGGGAATCCGGCGACCATTGCGCCTGGATCACGCCCTGCCCGCTCGCCCCGTCATTCGAGGTGTAGTCGGCGACGGTCAGCAGATGGCCGTCGGCCAGGAAAATCTCGATCTTGCTCTCGCCGCAGGTGGAGCGCCCCGTGCGGGTGATGCGCGCCGTATAGGCGCCGTCGGCGGACACCACATCGCCGGTGCCGAAGCAGCGCGGGCCGCTTTCCGCCTGGGCCGAGACTCCGGCCAGAAGCAGCAGGGCGGTCAGGAAAACTCTCATAGATCCAATATCCTAGAAGCTGATTCGTCCGGTCAGCATGTCCTTGTACATCACCCAGTCGCCGATCAGGCTGAACAGCGGATAGGTGAAGGTGGCTGGCCGGTTATGCTCGAAAGCGAAATGGCCGATCCAGGCGAAACCGTAGCCCGCGACCGGCATGGCCAGCAGCCACCAGCCATTGCCGGTGACGAGAGCGGCGGCCAGTGCGCACAATACCAGCGTCGAACCGATGAAATGCATGCGCCGGCACAGCCGGTTGGCGTGTTCGGTCAGATAGAAGGGATAGAAATCGCCGAAGCGGCGATAGCGAACATCGGTCATGGCACTATCCTCGCCATCACGATAGCCGATGACAAGAGCCATCGCGATCCCCACATCAACCGCATCGAAAGATAGGAGATCCCATGCCGTTCGTCCGCATCGACCTGATCGAAGGAAAGTCCGCCGACTATCGCAAGAGCATCGGCGACGTGATCTATGACGCCATGCGCAGCACCATCGACGTGCCGGAGAATGACCGCTTCCAGGTCATCACCGAGCATAAGGCGGAGAATTTCATCTTCGACCCGACTTATCTCGGCGTCAGCCGCACCGATGACTGCGTCTTCATCCAGATCACCTTGAATTCGGGGCGGACAGTCGAGAAGAAACGAGCCTTCTACAAGGCCATAGCCGACGGGCTGCATGAAAGATTGTCATTGCGGCGCGAGGACGTCTTCATCAACCTCGTCGAAGTCGGGAAGGAAAATTGGTCGTTCGGGAATGGGTTGGCGCAATATTCGCCTGAGTAAAACCGTCTTTGTCCTGTTCTGCGCGCTGTGCGTCTTGCCGGCCGCCCGGGCCAATCCCCGCCTGCATGTCGAGGCGATGGAATATCCCTGGAGCACGGCGGGACGCCTGAACATCGCGGGAAAGCGCTATTGCACCGGCGTGCTGGTGTCCGAGCGCCATATCCTGACAGCCGCCCATTGCCTGTGGAATCCGGTCACCCGGGATTGGTGGCCGGCTTCCTCGGTTCATTTCATCCCCGGTTATCAGGGCGGTGAAGCGCCGCTGGCCACCCTCGCCCGCGGGATCACCCCCGCCGACGGCTGGCAGCCCGGCCATCTGGAAGGGGATTGGGCGGTAGTCGAGCTGGAGGACCCGGTCGGACGCACCGCCGGCTGGGTGCCGATGGGCAAGATCGAACCCGGCGCCCCGCTGGCGCAATTAGGCTATCGGGCCGAGAGCCCGCACGCCATGGTACTGGATTATGGCTGCGCGATGCTGGCGGCGGACCAGCGGTTTCTGTGGGACGATTGCGAAGACGCGCCGGGCGATTCCGGCGGGCCGCTCTTCGCCTTCCTGCCCGACGGCCCCCGTCTGATCGGCATCACCACCGTGGCCGGCCATGCGCTGGGGAAAATCAGCACCGGCGCGGTCGCGGTCACCGGACTGCTCGACCGCAAACGCTATCCCAATGCTGCGAAGATTCTGTCCGAACTGACCGGATCGCCCGGCCATCATCCGCCCAGCGGCGGCCCGGTCGCCGTGCAGCCCGCCGCGGCGGTGGCGGCGCTCGACGGTGGACGGGGAACCCCGCCCACCTTGGCGAACCTGGCTAAATTACTCGCCGAAGCGCGTTAGATCACTGCTGCGGCTGCGGTGCGGAGGCAGCCGGCGGCGGCGTGGCGGGAACCGAGCGCCACGGAATGCTGCAATTCTGCACATAGGGGTAATAGCCGGCCGGATTATCGCAGTAATACCAAGTGGCCGGCGCCGCCTGAACCGCGGCTCCCTGGGCCGGAGCGACGGGAACCTGCTGGACCACCGTCACCGACGGTTCGGCGTAATAGGGATAATAGGGCGAATAGCCATAGCCGTAATAGCCCGGCCACCAGGGGTCATAGAGGCCGACACCAAGACCGAGGCCGATCCCGACACCCCAACCCCAGCCGCCATGCCAGCCATGGCCGCCATGCCAACCGCCCCCATGGTAGCCTCCGTGGTAGCCCCCGCCGCCATGGTAGCCTCCGCCGCCGTGGAAACCTCCACCGGCATGCTGCGCGGATGCGGGAGCCGCGGCGATCGCCGCGGCGGTGAAGGCGGCCAGCGCGAGACTGCGCGCGCCGTATTTGCGGACCAGGTTGAACATGGCAAACTCCTTGAGCTGCGCTCTTTCAAATATATAGGAACGCCGGGGGGAAAAAGCGTGAGACTGCCGAAAATTTTTATCGCGCTGGCATTTGCCGCTTCGCTGGCCCCGGCGCAGGCCGCCGATCACCCGATTCTGCTGAAAGCCGATCGCGTCTTCACCGGCGACGGCACGGCGCATCCGGGCTGGGCCGTGCTGGTCTCCGGCAACCGCATCGCCGCCGCCGGACCGGCCGACAGGATCGCTGTCCCGGCGGGAACCGAGACCATCGAGCTGGCCGGCATGACCTTGCTGCCGGGACTGATCGACCTGCATTCGCATGTGCTGCTCTATCCCTATAACCAGACGTCGTGGGACGATCAGGTGATGCGCCAATCGTCCGAGTATCGTACGATTCTTGCCACTCTCCACGCTGCCGAAACCCTGCGCGCCGGCTTCACCACCTTGCGCGATCTGGGCAGCGAAGGCGCCGGTTATGCCGATGTGGCGGTCAAGCGCGCCATCGACGAAGGCAAGATCCCCGGCCCGCGGATGTTCGTCGCCACCCGGGCCATCGTCGCCGCCCATTCCTACGGCCCGGCAGCCAGGAACTTCCGCCCGGACATGGATCTGCCGCACGGCGCCCAGGAAGTGACCGGCGCGGATGCCGGGGTCGATGCGGTGCGCGAGCAATCCTCGCATGGCGCCGACTGGATCAAGCTTTATGCCGATTACCGCACCGGCCCCGACGGCTCGGCGCATGCCACCTTCTCGCAGGAGGAGATGAACGCGATGGTACGCGCCGCCCACGATTCCGGCCGCAAGGTCGCGGTGCACGCCGCCACCGACGAAGGCATGCGCCGCGCGGTCCTGGCCGGCGTCGACACCATCGAGCATGGCTATGGCGGCAGCGAGGCGACCTTCAAACTGATGGCCGAACACAAGGTCGCCTATCTGCCGACCATCACCGCGGTGGAGTCGGTGGCCGAATATTTCCAGCACTACAGCCCGGGCGATCCGCCCACCGAAAGCATGCAGGCGGTCGCCCGCGCCTTCAAACTGGCCCGCGCGGCGGGCGTGGTGATCGGCTGCGGCAGCGATGTCGGCGTGTTCGCGCATGGCACCAACGAACGCGAGATCGAAGGCATGGTGCGGCTGGGAATGACGCCGCTGGAAGCGCTGCACGCCGCCACCGCCGTGTCGGCGGACATCCTCGGCAAGGGCGACCAGTTCGGCCGCCTGAAAGACGGGCTGCTGGCCGATATCGTCGCGGTGAAGGGAGACCCGACCTCGGATGCTTCGGCGCTTCGCGAGGTCGGGTTCGTCATGAAGGATGGCGCGGTCTATCGGCGCTGATCCCTACTCCAGATATTTCGGCTTGCCGGAGAACCCGCCTGCCGCGCGCAGGGCGTCCGCGTCCATCAGCTTGCCGTCCATCATGACCACTTTCGTATGGCGCAGATCGCCGATGGTCTTGGAGGGGTCCCCTTCGACCAGCACCAGATCGGCGTCCTTGCCCATGGCGATGCTGCCGGTGCGGCTGTCCGCCCCGACCAGCCTGGCGGTGGCGATGGTGCCGGCCGCCAGCGCTTCCTCATTGGTGAAGCCGAAGCGGGTATAGAGCTCCAGCTCGCGCACCAGTTCCATGCCCGAACCGTCGGTGCCGGCCACCACCGGCACGCCGGCCTTGTGCAGTGCGCCGACCAGCTCGCCCAGCTTTTCGAAGCTGGCGCGGTAATCCGCGCGGGTCACGCCCTCCTGCGGCACGAAACCGCCCTGGCGGAAGCCGCGCTCGACGGTCGGCGGCAGGGTGCCGACGAAGGGAGCGTAAGACGGCGACAAATCGCCGTTTTCAGGCACATAGAGGCTCTCCGCCACCACCAGGGTCGGGTCCGAAGCGATCTTCCTGGCCGCCATGGTGGCGATCAGCGACTTCATCGGCTCGGCATTGAGATCGACATCCTTGGCGAACTTGCCCGGGCCCTGGAAGCGCGCCATGCCGTTCGAGACCTTGACCACCTCGTCAGGCATCGCCTGCATCATCACGAAATAGATATGGGTGATCTCGTCATAGCCGTCGGCGATGGCTTCTTTCGTGCGCATGCCGGCCGGCAGATGGCCGTGCACATGCATGCCCAAGCTATGCGCCTCGGCGGCGGTCGCCTTGACCCAGGCGGGATTGAAGGTGCCGTAGATCTTGATGGCCTTGAAGCCCTGCTCATGCGCCTTCTTCACGGCTGCGACAGCTTCGGCCTCGGACCCGACGACGGTGCCGCTCTGGGCCGAATTGGGGCCCTTGCCGTCGATCAGCACGGAGGGATAAATGTGCGGCATCAGCAGCTGTCCGGCGGCGCGGCGCTTCGCGCGGGCCAGGGTCAGTTCATTGATGTTGCCGGGATCGCGCGCCGATGTGATGCCCAGCGAGAGGAGCATCGGACCCGAGGCGTCATCGCCGAAATGCATATGCGAGTCCCACAGGCCGGGCACCAGCGTCTTGCCGGCGCCATCGAACACCTGGGCGCCCTTCGGCACCTTGATCGCGCTGGCGGCGCCGACCAGGGTGATCTTGCCCTTCTCGACCACGATGGTCTGATGCTCGGCGAAATGGTCGCCATCGACGAAGGCGCGCACATCGGTGAAGGCCACCGCGCCCTTGGGCGTCTTGGCCAATTGCTTGGCCAGCTTGGGCGAACGCTTGGCCAGCGCCTCATCCTGGGCTTTCTGCAGCGCCTCGGCCGATTCTTCGTAACCCGCGGCGATCCAGCTCAGATTGCCGGTCAGGGCGAAGAACTTACCCTTGTCGTCGGCCCAGATAGGGACCGGCGTATTGGAAAAGCCCATCAAGGCCCAGGCGGTGACGGTCTTTTTCCTGTCGCCCGTGCCGACCGTCGCCGTGGTCAGCTTTTCCGCCGACAGCCTGCCGCCGGGCAGCATCGCGTATTGATGAGCGGGAAGAGCCAGCAGGCGCTCCAGCATCACCGCATTGAGATCGAAGGTGCCGCCGAACGCCGCATACATGGCGGGGGCGGTGTAATCGGCAGAACCCTCGTCGACCGGGCTCTTCCAATGGGCCTTGCCGCCCTCGATGGAGAAGGTTTCGCCGGCATCGCCATTCGGGGTGAAGCCGCGCACGGTGACCGAGGACAGCATGCCGTCGCCGCCGAAGCGGGCGACGCTGTCGGTCTCGAACACCTGGCCGCGCAGAACCATGCTTTCACGCCCCATTTCCTGGCCGTCGGCGGTGAACCAGCGCGCCGAATCACCATGCTTGCCCGCCGAGGAGACGATCGAATAATGGATCGCGCCGGCCGGCGGCTTCAGCAGATCCTCGACCTTGGTGTCGGCGGCAGCGGCGGTTGTGATAAGGGCAAAAACCAGCGCAAATGACGATTTCATCATTTCCCTCCCAAATTCCCGCAGGCAGAGTAACCCAATGACACTCGGCCGTCTTCTCCTGCTGGTTTTACTTCTGCCGACGCTGGCGAGCGCCGCCGAGCTGCAGGATGACGACGCCTTCGCGTCCGTCTCCGCCCTGCATGCGCGCCTGAAAAACGGCGTCACCCCGGCGATGCTGACCGATCTCTATCTGCGGCGCATCGACGGCATCGACCCCGCTCTCCACTCGGTGATCGAGGTCAATCCCGATGCCCGCGCCATCGCCCTGGCCACCAAACCCGGCACCGGTCTGCTGTCCGGCCTGCCGATCCTGATCAAGGACAATATCGACACCCACGACCGCATGCTGACCACCGCCGGCTCCTTCGCCCTGGCCGGCCAGCCCGCCGAAGACGATGCTTACGTTGCGGAAAAGCTGCGCCGCGCCGGCGCCGTGATCCTGGGCAAGACCAATCTGTCGGAATGGGCCAATTTCCGGTCCTCCCATTCGACCAGCGGCTGGAGCGCGCGCGGCGGCCAGACGCACAATCCCTATGTGCTGGACCGCGACCCGTGCGGGTCGAGTTCGGGCTCGGCGGTCGCGGTGGCAGCTGGCCTGGCCGTGGCGGCGATCGGCACCGAGACCGACGGCTCGATCCTCTGCCCCGCCGCCGCCAACGGCATCGTCGGGCTGAAACCGACCCTGGGCCTGGTCAGCCGCGCCGGCATCGTGCCGATCAGCCACAATCAGGATACCGCCGGCCCGCTGGCCCGCAGCGTCGCCGACGCCGCGGCGCTGCTGACCGTCATTGCGGGACGCGACCCGCGCGATCCCGCCACCGCCGAAGCCGACTCCCATGCCACCGATTACAGCCGCTTCCTCGATCCCGACGGGTTGAAGGGCAAGCGCATCGGCGTGGTGCGGGCCATGATGGGCCGCGAACCCAATGCCGACCGCGCGGTGGAAGCCGCCATCGCGGTCATGAAGGCGCATGGCGCGGTGATCGTCGATCCGGTCGAACTGCCCCATCTCAAGGAACTGTCCGAGCCCGAGGGCATCGTTCTGCAATATGATTTCAAGCAGGACATCGCCGCCTATCTCGCCACCCGTCCCGGCGCGCCGAAATCACTTGCCGAGCTGATCGCCTTCGACAAACGGGATGCGCGCGAGATGTCCTGGTTCGGCCAGGATACTTTCGAGGATTCCGAAGCGCGCGGGCCGGTCACCGACGCCGCTTACATCGAGGCCCAGGCCAAGGCGAAGCGACTGGCAGGGCCCGAAGGGATCGATGCGGCCCTGGCGGCCAATCATCTCGACGCCCTTCTCAGCCCGTCGACGGCGCCGGCCTGCGTCATCGACCCCGTGCTGGGCGACCATTTCTTCGGCGGCACCTCGCGGCCGGCGGCGGTGGCCGGCTATCCCTCGATCACCGTGCCGTCCGGCTATGCCCACGAATTGCCGCTCGGCATTACCCTGTACGGCGCCAAATGGAGCGAACCGACCCTGATCGCCATCGCCTATTCCTATGAACGCTTTGCCCCGCCGCGCCATGCGCCGAAGTACCTTCCCACCGTGCCGACGCCATGAGCGTAAGTAAAACTCAACTGGAACGCGCTATCATCGCCTACGTCACCGGTTTGCGGTCCGCCCGCAAGCGGCCTTTGCGGCGGTCCGAGATCCGCGCCTGGTTCGCCGGGCAGGACCCCGGCCTGGTGGACGAAACCCTCGACCGGCTGGTCCGCGAAAAGCGGCTGAAGCTGGTCGAAGACAAGGATGTCTAGTGCTGGCGAAACTGCCGATGCTGGGACTGGCCCTGCTGCTGGTCCACCTCACCCTGGGCGGGCTGTCGCTGGCCGCCGCGCGGGGCGTCAACCGGCTGCGTTCCGTCCGCCTGTGGGGCTGGGGGCTGATCGTCTATGCGGCCGGTGTCCTGTTCATCAATCTGGACAGCGTGTTCGATTACCGCCCGACCCATCTGATCGGCAATCTGCTGATCGCCGCCGGAACGATCCCGCTGGTGCAGGGGCTGCTGGTCAATAGCGGACGGCAGGCGAACAAACGATGGGCCTGGGCCGGCCTGATTCTCACCGGGCTGGCGCTGCTCGCCAATTGCCTCTTCAGCACCGATCCCCGGCCGCTCAATCTGATCGCCCCGTCGCCCTTCGCCATCACCATGTTCGTCTATGGCGGGATCACCCTGTGGCGCCATCCCTTGCCCCCCGCACGCAATACCTGCCGGCTGCTGGCGGCCGGAATGCTGGCCTGCAGCCTGCTCTGGAGCCTTCGCATAGCGGCCCTGCTGGCCGCGGACGACACCCAGGGCGTGATCGACCTCTTCTCCATCGCCCAGATCCTGTTCTCCATGATCGGCATGCTGTGCCTGTTCTGGATCGAGGTTCTGAAGATGGAGGACCGGCTGACCACCATGGCCTATGGCGATTCGCTGACCGGCCTGCCCAACCGCCGCGCCACCGTGTCCCGCTTCGACGAACAGGCCTCGCGGGCGCGCCGCACCGGACGGCCCTTCGCCTTGATGCTGTTCGACATCGATTACTTCAAGAAGGTCAACGACACCCATGGCCATCAGGCCGGCGACGCCGTGCTGCGCCATCTCGCCGAAACCCTGACCTCGGCCAAGCGCCAGGAGGATCTGCTCGGGCGCGTCGGCGGCGAGGAATTCATGATGCTGCTCTACGACACCGGCCGTCCCGACGCGCGGACCATGGCCGAGCGCATGCGCGAGCAGGTCGCCCGCTCCCCCGCAACCTACGAAGGCAAGAGCATCCCCATCACCATCAGCGGCGGCGTGGCCGAGTTTCCCGCCGACGGCGATTGCTGGGACACCCTGTTCAACAAGGCCGACGAGCGGCTCTACCGGTCGAAGGCCGAGGGCCGCAACCGCATCACCGCCGATGACTGAAGGGGTTAGATCGTGATGCAGAAAGTCTGCATCACGCGTGCGGGGTAGCCTCCCTCCGGCCCTTTCCAGACGTCGGCTACGCCGACGCCCGGAACCTTGGGGACTTCGCCCCCACAGACCCTCGGGGTCGGCTCTGCATTCCCTTCGGTCATCGCTCCGCTCCTCCGATCATCGTGCGCCAGATTTGGCGCACGATGATCTACTTCCCGCTTCCCACCAGATAATTGAGATAGGCGTGCGCCAGGGATTGCAGGATCTTCGGCATGCTGTTGATGGCCATGTCGAATTCGCGGCGGCGGATGATCTCGACGGCGGCGCCGGTCTCGCCCACCACGGCGCTGGCCATGCGCTTGGCATTCCGCAGCAGGGCGATCTCGCCGAAGGTGCGCCCCGGCCCCAGCGTGGCGACCAGTTCTTCCCCCTGCATGATGTTGACCGAGCCGAGCTGGATCAGATAGGCGGCCTCGCCGGGCTCGTCCTTGCGGAAAATATGGACCCCGGGCGCGAAAACGCGCCGTTCCAGAATGCGGTTGGAATCCTCGCTGGAGCGGATGATCGGGCCCTGCAGCGCCGATTCGACGACGGCGATGCCATTGCCGGCGCGCACCGCATTGACCAGATGCGACATCACATGCCGGGCCAGCGGCTCGCAGTTGTCGAACATCTTGTTGAAGACCGTGCGGGGGATCTCGGTGGCGGTCACCGGCGAGCGGACCACCACGGTGGCGGTGCGGGGCCCATTGTCGATCAGCGCCATCTCGCCGACCACCTGGCGGCCCGACAGGCGGGCCAGGCTCTTCTTGCCCGAGCCGGTATCGGTATAGACCTCGACTTCGCCGTCCTGCAGCAACCAGGCCATCTGGCCGCGGTCGCCTTGTTTCATCAGCACATGGCCGGGAGAGAAACTGACGGTCTTGAGCTGGTTTTCAGCCATTCTTCCCTCATCCGCCCCTTTTTATCACGGCAGAGTTGCAGTTACGCCATTCACATTCCGAGCACCCACACCATATATCCATGAATGCGCCATCGCGCAAAACGCTAAAGGAGGACGGTTATGCGCCTGAAGCTCCTTGCCGTTACGATTCCCCTGTTGCTGGTGCTCGGGGGCTGCACGGTTCACTTTCCCCTCGCGGATAACGGCCCTTCGCTGACCAGCCAGGATGAGTCGGCACCGAGTTCGAATGACATGGGTTATGTCTCGACCGCGCCCGATACTCATGAATTGGGCCGCGGCAACAGCGCCCCAACACCCGACGTGCCGAGATAGGAATTTGCGGGGTTCGGATCGCCGGACCGGATAATCGGTTCCGGCGGTTCAGCCGCGCCTAGATAAATCGAATTTATCGATCAGAGCATAAAATTTCTATCATTTTACAAATGACCAAGCGTGGGTTTAAGGTTCGGCCATTCCACTGATCAAACCTTTTGGAGATCCCATGTCCCTGATCAATACCGACATCAAGCCGTTCAAGGCTCAGGCTTTCAAGGACGGCAAGTTCGTCACCGTCTCCGACTCCGACCTGAAGGGCAAGTGGTCCGTGGTGTTCTTCTACCCGGCCGACTTCACCTTCGTGTGCCCGACCGAGCTGGAAGACCTGGCTGACAACTACGCCGAATTCCAGAAGCTGGGCGTCGAGATCTACTCCGTCTCGACCGACACCCACTTCGCCCACAAGGCTTGGCACGACACCTCGCCGGCCATCAAGAAGATCAAGTACACCATGGTCGGCGACCCGACCCTGGCCATCAGCCGCAATTTCGACGTGCTGATCGAAGAAGCCGGCCTGGCCGATCGCGGCACCTTCGTGATCGATCCGAACGGCAAGATCCAGATCGTCGAGATCACTGCCGGCGGCATCGGCCGCGACGCCGTCGAGCTGCTGCGCAAGGTCAAGGCCGCCCAGTACGTCGCCAGCCACCCCGGCGAAGTCTGCCCGGCCAAGTGGAAGGAAGGCGAGAAGACCCTCGCTCCGTCCCTGGACCTGGTCGGCAAGATCTAAGCCTCTCACGAGGCGGAAGCGGACCCGGCTCCGGCCGGGTCCCACCCCTCGCCCAATTTTCTGAAAGCAGGAAGCACTCATCATGTTGGACTCCACTCTCAAGGAGCAGTTGAAGGGCTATCTGGGCCGCGTGACCCAGCCCATCGTGCTGTCCGCATCGCTGGACGATGGCGAGGCCTCGCAGGAGCTTTGGAGCCTGCTCGAAGACATCGCCTCCCTGTCGGACATGGTTTCCGTCTCGCGTGACGATGACGATGCCCGCCGTCCGTCTTTCGCCATCAAACGCGTCGGCACCGATATCGGCGTCCGTTTCGCCGGCCTGCCGATGGGCCATGAATTCAATTCGCTGGTTATCGCCCTGCTCCAGGTCGGCGGTCATCCGACCCGTGAGTCCGAGGAGACGGTCCAGCAGATCCGCGAGCTGGACGGCGAATACCGTTTCGAGACCTATTTCTCGCTCACCTGCCAGAACTGCCCCGACGTGGTGCAGGCGCTGAACCTGATGAGCGTGCTGAACCCCAAGATCAAGCATGTCGCCATCGAAGGCGGCGCGTTCGAGAACGAGGTCAATGACCGCCAGATCATGTCGGTTCCCGCCGTGTTCCTGAATGGCGAACCCTTCGCCCAGGGCCGCATGGAAGTCGCCCAGATCCTGTCGATGCTGGATGCCAACGCCTCCTCCAAGGCCGCCGAGCGCCTGTCCCAGAAGGACGCCTTCGACGTGCTGGTGGTCGGCGGTGGTCCGGCCGGCGCCGCGGCGGCGATCTACACCGCCCGCAAGGGCATCCGCACCGGCATCGTCGCCGAACGCTTCGGCGGCCAGGTGCTGGACACCATGGCGATCGAGAACTTCATCTCGGTGTCGCACACCGAAGGCCCCAAGATGGCTGCCGCGCTCGAACAGCACGTCGAGGATTATGACGTCGACATCATGAACCTGCAGCGCGCCGAGGCCATCATCCCGGCCTCTACCGTCGGCGGCCTGATCGAGGTCAAACTGGCCTCGGGCGCCAGCCTCAAGGCCAAGACCGTGATCCTGTCGACCGGCGCCCGCTGGCGCCAGACCGGGGTGCCGGGCGAGAACGAGTACCGCAACAAGGGCGTCACCTATTGCCCGCATTGCGACGGCCCGCTGTTCAAGGGCAAGCGCACGGCGGTGATCGGCGGCGGCAATTCCGGCGTCGAGGCGGCCATCGACCTGGCCGGCGTCGTCGAGCATGTCACCCTGATCGAGTTCGACCGCCAGCTGCGTGCCGACGCCGTTCTGCAGAACAAGCTGCGCAGCCTGCCGAACGTCTCGGTCCTGGTGAACGCCAGGACCACCGAGATCCATGGCGACGGCGCCAAGGTTACCGGCCTGGACTATGAGAACCGCGAGACCGGCGAAGTCCATCGCCTGAACCTCGAAGGCATCTTCGTGCAGATCGGCCTGGTGCCGAACACCGAGTTCCTGAAAGGCACCATCGACCTCAGCCCGCGCGGCGAGATCGAAGTCGACGCCCACACCAAGACCTCGGTGCCCGGCGTGTTCGCCGCCGGCGACGTGACGACCGTACCCTACAAGCAGATCGTCATCGCCATGGGCCAGGGCGCCACGGCGGGCCTGTCGGCCTTCGACTATCTGATCCGTTTGCCGGTCGACGGCCAGGCTTCGGCCGCCGCCGCCGAGTAATCGGATCGGACCAAAAGAAAACCCCGCGGCGATCGCTCGCCGCGGGGTTTTTCCAGACAGCCTTGCGACCTACCGGGTCGCAAGGCTGTCTGGAGTCCTATATGACGCATCGCCTCCGGCTCAGCGATTCCGCCGGACGACCGGCGCGGCGCCAGTCGGCGCCGTGAGCAGTATGCGATTCCAAGGGATCGCAAACCGCTCTATCTCACTCTCACGAAGCTTCGCGCAGCTCTTCGTCGGTGTAGACATATTCGAGCAAGATGCTGCGGAACTTCGGCAGCAGATCGAGGTCGAGCTTGCCGGCCATGGTGTTGGCCATCATCTCGAAGGCGGCATTGGGCGACAGAGGCGTCTTGTACGGGCGCCGGTCGGTCAGGCCGCAGAACACGTCGATGATCGCCGCCATGCGGGCCAATTCGTTGAGCTGATCACCCTTCAGGCCGCGCGGATAGCCCGAACCGTCCAGGCGCTCGTGGTGCTGGGCCAAGATGATCTGCACGCCCTTGCTGCTCGGCCCCATTGCCGCCAGCAGGCGCGAACCGGATTCGACATGGCTCTGCATCTGCTTCCACTCGGCGGGAGTCAGCGCGTCCTGCTTGTTCACCAGATGTTGCGGGATGGTCATCATCCCCACATCGTGCAGCAGCCCGCCGCACGCCACCTGGACCTGCATCGGCTTGGGCAGGCCGATGCTGCGCGCGAACAGCGCGATGAAGGCGGCGAAACGCATCGAATGAACATAGGTGAAATTGTCGTGGCTGCGGATCTTGTCGAGCAGCGGCCCCAATTCCTTCTGCGCCACCACGTCGACCAGGGCCGAGCAGGCCTCGGCGATCGGCCCCATCTCGGGCGCACGACCATTGGCGAGATCTCGGGCGACGCCGTTGAAGACCGCGATGGTTTCTTCCAGCGCCTTGCGCTGGAAGCGGGGCAGTTCCTCCCAGCCGCGTTCGATCTCGGCGGTGATCAGCTTGCCGGCGAAAGCCAGCAGCAGCTTGTCGTCGATCGGCTTGACCATGATGGTCTTGATGCCCGCCATGGTCAGCTGCTCGCGGATGCGGGTATCCTGCTTGTCGGCGATATAGACGATGGGAATCCCGACGCAGCGCTTCTCGCGGTTGATGTCGCGCGCCACCGCCACGCCCGCGATGTCGCCGACCGTCGCCCCGACCAGGATCAGGCTGGGCCGCTCGACCTGAGCCGCCCCCACCAGCGATTGCATGCTGCTATGCGCATCGACGCGATAGGTGCCCTGCAGCGCATGAGTAAGCTGCAAACGGGTATGCACATCGTTATCGAGGATCGCTACGGTTTTTCTCATCGGGGGTCCGCCGGCACTAAGTAATGTTATTTACAATTGTTATAATTTTACTGCCAGGCCGGCAGACCTCCCAAATGTAACACACTCTCCGGTTATCGCGCCAAGGCTGTCCTGATGATTATCCGCACAACTTTTCCCGGATGATGGCCGCAGCCTGGGAAACATAGGGATCGTCGCGCATCATCTGGAAATGGTCCGCCCCGATGGTATGGACCTGCAGCCTCTTGACGAAAGGCCGCCAGCCGCAGCTGCGGCTGTGCAGGGGGTTCTCCCGCAGGCGGGTGCCCGAAACCAGCAAAAGGATGTCGGCGTCCGACGGGCGGATGCGCGGCCGATATTGGGCGATGGTCTTGTAATTGCTGACGCCGCGCTGCACCTCCCATTCGCCCAGCTCGCGGTCGTCGCGATAGACCATCGGCTCCTCGCACCCGGCGCCGGCGGCCTGGCGAAGCTTCCGCAACAGAAAGGCCGCCGCCTCCCGCCAGGGCGCGCCGGGCAGCCTGGTCAGCATGGCCAGGCGGTGCTTCCAGCCGGCGTTCCATTCCGGCAGATGGCTGTCGATCAGCGCCAGGAAATCGACCATCTCCCCCTCGGCATTCAATTGCTGGGCGACCTCGTAGGCGACGATACCCGAGAAGGAATAGCCGAGGATGCGATAAGGCCCCTGCGGCTGATGGGCGCGCATGATGCGGATATAGTCGCGCGCCAGGCATTCCACCGTCTGATCGCCGCGTCCGGGGTCGAACGCCTCGATCTCGCGGCAGGTGAAAATGCCGTAGGCGGTGCACTGCCCGTCGAGCCGGCTGGCCAGCTCGCGATAGGGATGCACGCCGGACAGCATGAACAACGGCCTTGTGCCGGGCAGCAGGCTGTTGAGCAGGATCGGCCTGGGCAGGCCGTCATAGGTGGGAAAATCGCTCTCCTCGCGGTAGGCCGCCAGGGCGCGCACGGTACCATGCTCGAACAGGATCGAGGGCGGCATGGCGACGTCCAGCTCCTTCTCGATCTCCATCAGCACGATCATGCCCAGCAGCGAATCGCCGCCCAGATCGAAGAACTCATCCAGGGCGCCGACCTCGCGCAGCCCCAGGGTGCGGGCGAAGATGGCGGCGATTCTGCGTTCGCGCTCATTTTTCGGACGCTGCCGCGACCCCTGCGATCCCTGATGCTGCGGCAAGTCGATTTCTGTCAGGCCGTTGCGGTCGAGCTTGCCGTTGACGGTCAGCGGCATGGCGTCGAGCACCACCACCTGATGCGGCAGCATGTAATCCGGCAGCTCCTTGGCCAAAGCGCGGCGGAAGGTGGCGATGCGGTCGTTGCGCGGCTTGACCACGAAAGCGACCAATCGCGCTTCTCCGTCCGCGCCGGTCCGGGCCACCACCGCGCATTGAGCGGCCAGGCCCAATTGCTGCACCACCGTCTCGATGCCGGCCAATTCGATGCGGATGCCGCGCAGCTGTATCTGGAAGTCGCGCCGTCCCAGGAATTCAAGCTGGCCGTCGCTCCGCAGCCGCCCCATGTCGCCGGTGCGGTAGAAGCGCCGGCCGTCGATCTCGACGAATTTCTCCGCCGTCAGTTCGGGCCGGTCGAGATAACCCGGCACGATGCCGTCGCCGGCGAAACAGATCTCGCCCACCACGCCGAACGGCGCCGGATTGAGCTGGGCGTCCAGCACGCGCAGCGTGACATTGGGAAAGGGCTTGCCGACCAGGGTCCGGCTTTGCGTCACCTCGCGCTCGATCGGATAGGTGGTGCCCATGCAGCTGACTTCCGAGCAGCCATAGATCACGAAAAGTTCGGCATTGGGGAAAGCGCTTTTCATTTCCTCCATCACCGCCGGCGTGACCATGTCGCCCCCCGACGAAGCGTGACGCATCTTGGGAAAAGCCCGCTGGACGGGCGGCATGCCGCGCAGATGGCGGAACAGGCCGCCCAGCAGGCTGGGCCCGGCATGCAGCACGGTGACGTCGCGCAGAGCCCTCGCCAGGCGTTCGGGGGAGAGCACATCCTCGCGGTCGAGCAGGCGCAGATGACCGCCGCAACAGAGCGGCGAGAGCAGTTCCCACAGGCTGATGCTGAAGGTATAGCGCGCCAGCGAGATGAAGCGGTCCGCCGCCGTGAAGCCATATCTCTGCGCCGCCGACTGGATGTATTGCACCAGATTGCGCTGGGTGGCGGTCACGCCTTTCGGCTTGCCGGTGGTGCCCGAGGTGTAGAGCAGATAGGCGGTGTCGCCGAGCGACGGCTCCCCCGCCGGCGCGGCGCAGGCCGGGCGCGAGAACAAAGCCATCTCCTGGTCGAGGCACAGCCTTGGCCAGGCGGTGGCGAGCCCGGCCAGCGCGGCGGTGGTCAGCACCAGGCGGGGCTGCGCTTCGTCCAGCATGCGGCCGATCAGCGCCTCGGGGTGGGTCGGGTCGAGCGGCAGATAGATGCCGCGCGCCTTCCAGATCGCCAGCATGGCCACCACGATGTCGAGCGAAGGCCGCAGGCACACCGCCACCGGACTCTCCGGCCCGACACCCTGCGCGGCCAGATAGCCGGCCAACTGGTTGCTGCGCTCCTCGAGCTGGCCATAGGTCAGGCAGTGCCCGCGATAGGACACGGCGGTCGCATTGGGCTGAGTCAGGGCCAGGGCGGAAATCAGGGCATGGACCGGCAGGGCCGGATAGGATGCCGTTCCGCCATCCTGCAGCACGGACAGGGCATAGATGGTCTGCGGGCTCAGCAGCGGCAGCCCCCGCACCGGCGCGTGCGGGTCGCCGAGCGCCGCCGCCAGCAGCACGCCGAAGCTTTCCATCAGCTGATTGACGGTGGAGGGTTTCAGCAGCGCGGAATTGTAGCCCAGCGTCAGGCTGACGGACTCTCCGGCCGCCGCCAGAATGAAATGGGCGTCATGAACACCGCTCACCGCCAGCTGATCGGCGGGAGAGGTCACCAGCGTGACGGCGATATTGGACGGATGATCGGGCAGCACCGGCACCGCCATCAGTGCGCCGATGCGGGCGCGTTCGGCCAGCACCGAGACGGGATCGTGGCCCCCGGCCTCGATCGTCAGGGCGACGGCAGCCCCGCCCTTTCCGTCGAACAGATCGATATCGATGATGTCCTGCGCGGTATAGCGATGCAAAAGCGCGATCAACGCCCCGAGCAGCTCGTCGCGGCGGGCAGGACGGTCCGTCGCCAGCGCGACACTGGCCGTGCCGGCAGGCTGGTATTCGACGGTCGACGAGCGCTTGACGTCGGTCGGCAGCTGGACGAAACGGCGTCCGGCAGCGGCGACGGCAGGGCCCTTTATCGAAGAAACGCACTCGGCAGAAGCGTGATCGTCCACGTTGTGAACTCCAAGCCAACCACCTCTTCCCGTTGTTCCGACCATTTACCCACCGATCGCGGCTTTCATCATGTGACCACGCTGTGGCGGTGGCATTTGCCCCTTCTGCGTCACAGCCCGCCTTGTCAGAATGCCTCCGACTTTTCCGCCGGGAGGTGTTCGGATAGATGATGCAGGTAGACGTCGGCCGGTCGTTCCATCTGGCCCTGATGATCGCGATCACCGCGATCGTTCTCTACGGCTTCAGCCATACGGTGGACGCCGACATCATTCACCCCGCACGGGAACAGCCCTTCATCCTCTATGTGCATGTCACGGTCTTTACGACCTGGTTGCTGGTGCTGATGACGCAGACGGCGCTGATCTGGACGCATAACGCCCGGCTGCACCGCAGGCTGGGATGGTGCGCCGTACTCTTCGCGGTCGGCCTGGTCGGGGTCGGACTCGCCACCACGGTGATCATGGGCAAGGCGCAGGTCCAAAGGCTGGGCCCGGATGCCGGCATGTTCATCTTCCGGCCCTTTTCGGACATGATCTTCTTTTCCGCCGCCTTCGCGCTGGCCATCCATTGGCGCAAGCGGCCCGACATTCATCGCCGGCTGATGGTGCTGGCCGCCTGCGCCCTGACTCCACCGGCCATTTCGCGCATTCCGGGCGTTCCCACCCTGAGCATGGTCTATCTCGGCACCGATCTTCTGATGCTGGCGGCGATCCTGCACGACCTCATCACCCTGCGCCGCGTTCACGCGGTCTATCGCTGGGGGCTCGGCATCGGCGCCGCCGGACAGGTCGCCCTGCTGCTGGTCTTGTCCAGGCAGCCGGCGCCCTTCGTCGCCTTCGCGCATTTCGTCACCCAGTAAACCCTGGCCGTTTCGCCCGATTTCCCTTAAAAATAAAGGGTTTGCGGATCGGGGGATTCGTTATGGTGGGGAAAGCGGCAGCCAAGGACATCAATATCGCCTTGCAAGGCGGCGGTGCCCATGGCGCCTTCGCCTGGGGCATCCTGGACCGCCTGCTGGAAGATGGCAGGCTGCGCATCGAGGCGATCAGCGCCACGTCGGCGGGTGCCATGAATGCGGCGCTGTATGCCGATGGCATGCTGCGCGGCGGACCCGAGCAGGCCCGTGCGGCGCTGCATGATTTCTGGAAATCCATTTCCGAGGCCGGCCGTTACGGCCCGATCTTTCCCAGCCTGATGAGCCTGTTCACCGGCAATCACAGTCTGGACGATTCGCCCTCCTACCAGATGTTCGATCTGCTGAGCCGGCTGTTCTCGCCCTATCAGTTCAATCCCTTCAATCTCAATCCGCTGCGCACCGTGCTCGAACGCCATGTCGATTTCGAGAGGCTGCGCACCGCCGGGGGCGCCACCCGCCTCAACATCTGCGCCACCAATGTCGAAACCGGCAAGATCCGCATCTTCGAGAACCGCGAACTGACGGTCGATTCGGTATTGGCCTCGGCCTGCCTACCCTTCCTGTTCCAGTCGGTCGAGATCGGCGGCGAGTTTTTCTGGGATGGCGGCTATATCGGCAATCCGGCCATCTTCCCGCTGATCTCCGGCAGCAAATCCGCCGACGTTGTGATCGTGCACATCAATCCGATCAAGCGCAAAGGCTGCCCCAAGACCGCGGCGGAGATCCTCAACCGCCTCAATGAAATCAGCTTCAATTCATCCTTGATGCGCGAGATGCGGGCGATCGCCTTCGTCTCCGACCTGATCGACGGCGGCAAGATCAAGGATGGCGAGATGAAGCGCATGCGCATGCATTCGATCCGCGCCGAAGATCTGATGACCAGCCTGGGGGTTTCCAGCAAGCTCAACACCGACTGGCGCTTTCTGACCAGCCTGCGCGACCATGGCCGGGCCGCCGCCGGGCGCTGGCTGGAGGCGTGTCACGACCGGATCGGCGTCGAATCGACCATCGACCTCAAGGCCGAGTTTCTTTAGGGCGAGGGAACCTTTGCCATACTTTTGTCCCTGTACAGGGTAAAGGTTGTTCTGGCTAAGTTTTTGTCAGCAATCACAACCCGATTAGGGAGACTATAGATGAAGGCCTTACAACGACTGCTCCTGTCCGTCGCGATCCTGGGTGCTTCCCTCGCCGCGCCCGCCTTCGCCGGCTCCGACACCGACACCGTCAATTTGTTCAAGGGCGCCGGACGCAGCGCGGATTATTTCAACACTGCCTATGGCTATGCCGTGTTCCCCAACATCGGCAAGGCCGGCATCATCGTCGGCGGCGCCCGCGGCGAGGGCCACACCTATGTGCATGGCTCGCGCACCGGCGAGACCGTGATGAACCAGCTCAGCGTCGGCTTCCAGCTGGGTGGCGAGGACTATTCCGAGATCATCTTCTTCAAGGATAAGTCCGCCTACGACAATTTCACCTCGGGCAATTTCGAGTTCGACGCCAATGCCAGCGTCACCGCCATTACCGCCAACGCCTCGGCCAGCGCCGGCACCGCCGGCGCCCAGGGTTCGGCCAGCGGCGGCGAGCACGACGCGGCGACCGGCGGCGGCTATTACAAGGGCATGGCGGTGTTCACCATCGCCAAGGGCGGCCTGATGTACGCCGCCACCATCGCCGGCCAGAAGTTCGAATTCACGCCGACGAAGTAAGGGTTTTCAGCCGGAGGTGGTGATCATTCCCAAACCACCTCCGGCTCATCCTTCGACCCCGACTCCAGCAGGATCTCGCGGAACCGGGGCAACAGGGCAAGATCGATCTGGCCGCCCATGGTGGTGGCCATCGTCTCGAACGCCGATTCCGCCGACATCGGATTCTTGTGCGGACGCCGGTCCGTCAAGGCGCAGAACACATCGATGATGCCGGCCATGCGGGCCAGTTCGTTGAGCTGATCCCCCTTCAGGCCGTTGGGATACCCCGATCCGTCCAGCCGCTCATGATGCTGGGTGACGATGATCTCGACCCCCTTGCTCACCTGCCCCATCGCCTGCAGCAGGCGATGGCCGGTCGCCACGTGATTGCGCACCTGCTTCCATTCTTCCGGGGTCAGGGCGCTCTGCTTGTACATCACATAGGGCGGCACGATCATCATCCCCATGTCGTGCAGCAATCCGCCGCACGCCACCTGGATCTGCATCGGCTTGGGCAGGCCGATGGCGCGGGCGAACAGGCCGATGAAGGCGGCGAAGCGCATCGAATGGACGAAGGTGTAATTGTCGTGGTTGCGGATCTTCTGCAGCAGCGGCGCCAATTCGTGCTGAGCCATCGCGTCGACCAGCGACGAACAGGCCTCGTTGATCGGCCCGATCTCCGGCGGCTGGCCGTTGGCCAGGCCGCGCGCCATATTGTTGAAGGCCGAAAGCGTGTCCTCCAGCACCTTGCGCTGGTGCGGCGGCAATTCCTGCCAGCTCTTCTCGACGTCGCTGGTCAGCAGGTCGGTGGCGACCGCCATCACCGCGCGCGGATCGAGCGGCTTGACCAGCACCGCCTTGACGCCGAGCAGCAGCAACTGGTCGCGCAGGCGGGTATCCTGCCGGTCGGCGATATAGACGACGGGAATATTGTTAAGCTGGCGATCCCGCTTGATATCGCGGATGGCGCTGACGCCGCTGCATTCGCCGACCTGATGGCCGATCAGGATCAGGTCAGGATGCTCGGCCTTCATGGCAGGCAACGCCATGCTCCATGCGCCATAGCCGTGCACGCCATAAGTGGCCTGCAGCATGACCGATACATGCGTGCGCTGGTGGACGTCACTGTCCAGGATCGCGATAGATTTTCTCATCTACTCCCCGTTGATGGAGAAAACCGCGTTACACTTGATACTTTACTGCAAACCGCGAAGAGAACTTGACGGTAACACAAATATCCCCTTGCATCGCAAGCTGCTTTACAGAAGCCTGATTTCGGAGACAGACAATGCGCCTGCAATTCGTCGGCTGCGGCGACGCTTTCGGCAGCGGCGGCCGGCTCAACACCTGCTTCCACCTCACCGGAGAGCATAGCAGTTTCCTGATCGATTGCGGCGCTTCATCGGTGATCGGGCTGAAGCGGCTGGGGATCGATTTCAACGCCATCAGGACGATCTTCGTCACCCACTTCCATGCCGACCATTTCGGCGGCATCCCCTTCTTCATGCTGGAATCGCAATTCTTTTCGAAGCGCGCCCAGCCCCTGACCATCGCCGGCCCGCCGGGACTGGCGGCCTGGTATGAGCGGGTGATGGAAACCGGCTTTCCCGGCTCGTCCAGGACCAGGCCGAAATTCGAATTGTCCCTGATCGAGATCGCCCCCGGCGAAATTCACAGGATCGACGGCGTCGAAGCCCGCCCCTTCCAGGCGGAACATGGCCATCCGGGCGGCGGCGGCCCGTTCCTGGCCTTGCGCCTGACAGCCGAGGGGAAAACAATCGCCTATACCGGCGACAGCGAATGGACCGCAGGCCTGGCCGACGCCGGCCGGAACGCCGACCTGTTCGTCGCCGAGGCCTATTTCTTCGACAAGAAGGTCAAGTTCCACCTCGACCTCGACACGCTGGCGCGGCATCTGCCGGAGATCGGCCCCAAGCGGCTGGTGCTGACCCATATGAGCGACGACATGCTGAAACGCATAGGCTCGCTGCCCTACGAGACCGCCGAGGATGGGCTCATCGTCGAGTTTTGACGCTCATCGTTTCAAGGCGGTGATGTCCGGCGAATCCCGGGAACCCGGCGCCCGGCCTAGTGGGCGGAAGACGAAATCTCGGCCAGCTTGCCCTGGGAAAACACCTGATAAGGCGAGACCGTCGATGTCGACTCAGGCGTTTTCCGGCACATGGCCGCACACATGTACCAATATTTATCCTGCTCAGGCAGCACACGACCGTTAAGAGTTCCCGGAACGTAGGGTATCGGCTCGTCCTCGGTCATATTGTTATGAACATTCATTTTAATGAGATCGATCGAGATCAAGTCATATTTATTGGAAACATAATGACCATAAAATAATACTGGCGAAAATTGATAAAAACCGTGATCAACCCAGCCATTCACCGGCACATGGTGAAAAACGATACCATCGACAGCAAGCATGTCATGAACGTTGCTGAGGAACATGGGAACATTGAAGACATGCTCCATGGTTCCGCCATCGACGATCAAGGAAAACGCCCCGGTCAACGGCCCCTTCGGCACCGCAAGGTTCATGTCGTGCACGATCGAACAATTTTCGTAATCGGTCACATCCAGGCTTTCCACCCTGCCAAAGCCCAAAGTGGTAAAAAACTCCTCCATCGGAGGGGCTTCTTCTGAAGGCAAGGCGCGGCTCTCGTCAGGAACGGGCAAGCCATGCTGCTCCATAACGTAATGTATCAGGCCCCTGGTGAAGCAGATGTCCTGTCTTCCCAAGGTCAGAACCGCGTCTTTTTTTATCGTTCCGTTCGCCACTTCCTTCACGAGCTTGATCGCCGGCACGATGCTTATCGCCATGTCTCTTCCCCAATCGGATTACTCATCAGGCCGTACGGCACCAACGACGGCACCAGCATACCCTCTGAAGCCCGCCGTCGACACTCTTCGCTTGCCGAATCCGCAAACAAAAAAGCCGCAGACGGATCTGCGGCTTTTTTGAAATGGCGTCCCCAAGGGGATTCGAACCCCTGTTACCGCCGTGAAAGGGCGATGTCCTAGGCCTCTAGACGATGGGGACGTCGTGAGGAGCGCTTTAATAGCTTCGGTCCCGATCAAACGCAATAGCGAATTATCGAAAAGTTGGTCCGAATTTACGCAAATCGGGAAGACGGTGCAAAACCGGGCCGGGACGCGGCTTGGCGACGGCCCGCAGCGCGCCGGGTTGGGTGCCGGACCACACGCCGACGAACAGCTCGACGCTCTTGCGCAGAAGGCTGTCACGCGGCGGACCGCCTTCGACGATGGAACAACTATTCTTGCCCATGAACGTCTCCCTCTTGCTGATGAGAAGAGGTTATTGCTGTTCATCCTGGGCTTCAAACGAGTAGATTTTGGGGTAAGGTATAGAAAATTTATAGCTTGAACCGAGCTTGAGATGCCCCCGCCTCTACGCACCTTGTCCGGATTGCTCGATTTCGCCGCCGCCGCGCGCCATGTCAGTTTCCGTCTGGCGGCGCAGGAGCTGAACAAGACTCCGGCAGCCGTCGGCCAGCAGATCAAGCAGCTGGAAGAGAGTCTCGGCTTCAAGCTGTTCACCCGCTTTCCGCGCCATGTCACGCTGACCGACAAGGGCGAGGAATTGTCGCACTCGGTGAGTTACCTGCTCGACGAGCTGCGCGCCAAAATCTCCTCGCTGCAGGCCGACGACGAAGCGACGGTGCTGAAGATCACCACCACCCATTCCTTCGCCATCAAATGGCTGGTGCCTCGGCTGCATATCTTCACCGCCCGCCATCCCGACCTAGATGTCCGCGTGCTGCCCAACGACGCCGTCATCTCGGTCGAGGACGGCACTTGCGACGTGGCCCTGCGCGTCGGGCAGTTCGCCGGCGCGCAGGAGGTCTATTACCACGAGAAGCTGGTCGTGGTGTGCAGCCCCGGCCTGATCGAAAGCGGCCCTTCGCGGCCCAAGCTGGCCGATCTGCTGGGCTTCCCCCTGCTCCATTCCGGCGATGCGCAATGGTGGAGCGACGTTCTGGCGCGCGAAGGATTGGATTCCAGCCGTTCGCGCTTCGGGCGCAGCTACAGCCATGGCGGCATCCTGGTGCAGGCGGCGGTGGCCGGTCTGGGCGTGGCGCTGGCCCCCTATCCGCTCGCCTATGAGGATCTGGAACGCGGCAATCTGGTCGCGGCGGATTGCGCGCCGCTCGATTCGGGCATCCGCTATCGCCTGATCTACGGGCGCAACCGCACCAACGTCCGCAAGATCCAGTTGTTCCGCAGTTGGATGACCGAGGAGATGGCCGCGTTGCAGGCTCGCTTCAACGAGCAGTTTTAGCGGATCGCCGCCGCGTCCTCGATGAACATCTGCACGCTGGCGCGGCCCTGCCAATTATCGATCCGCAGCGTGCCGGCCAGATGCAGCGGCGTGCCGTCATTGGCCAGCAGCGCATGGCCGAGATCATTGTCGGCGGAGCGGAAAGCGATCGCCTTCAAGCGCCCGCCATTGGGGCCGGTTACCGTGCAAGCGACATGGCCCTGGCCGACGATGCGCGGCGCGCTGATGCGGGCGCCGATCAACGCGAATTTCGGCTCGGCATTGCCGGACCCGAACGGCCCCAGCTGAGCCAGAGTCTCGACCAGATCGAGCGTCGCGCCCGCCGGATCGAGCGCGGCATCCACCTGCAGCAGAGCGCGCAGCGGTCCCTGCATCTGGGCATGCAGCCGATCCGCCAGGAAGTCGGAAAATTCCTGCAGTTTCGCACGCTTCACCGTGAAGCCCGCCGCCATGGCATGCCCGCCGCCCTTGATGAGCAGACCGGCCTGGCGCGCCGCGATCACCGCGCCGCCGAGATCGAGCCCGGGGATCGAACGGCCCGAGCCCTTGCCCTCGTCGCCCTCGAAGGCGATGACGCAGGCCGGGCGGCTGTAACGCTCCTTGAGGCGCCCGGCGATGATGCCGATCACGCCGGGATGCCAATCGTCGCCGGTGGCGATCACCAGCGGGCGGGTGTCCTGCGTAAGCGCCTCGACTTGGGCGATGGCGGCATGCAGCACCTCCGCCTCGATCTCCTGGCGCTCCTTGTTGTAGCCGTCGAGCTGGGCGGCGAGAATTTGCGCTTCCTGCGGATCGTCGGTCGACAGCAGCCGCACGCCGAGATCGGCCTGGCCGACACGTCCGCCGGCATTGACGCGCGGCCCCAGCATGTAACCGAGATGGAAAGCCTCCAGCTTCTCCTTGACCCCGGAGATGTCGGCCAGCGCCGCGATGCCCGCATTGGCGCGGCGCGCCATCACCTTGAGGCCCTGGGTCACCAGCGCGCGATTGACGCCGACCAGCGGCACCACGTCGCACACGGTGCCCAGCGCCACGATGTCGAGCCATTGCATCAGGTCGGGCGCGGTGCGGCCCTGGTAATAGCCGGACTCGCGCAGCCGCTTATTGACGGCGACGATCAGCAGGAAGGCGACGCCCACGGCGGCCAGCTGGCCGTGCGGGCTGTCCTCATCGAGGCGGTTGGGATTGACGACGGCCAGCGCTTCCGGCAGCGACGGCTCGGCCTCGTGGTGATCGACGACGATGACCCCGACTCCGGCAGCCTTGGCGGCGGCCAGCGGCTCGAAGGAGGTGATGCCGCAATCGACGGTGACCACCACGCCGCAGCCCTTTTCCTTCAGGCCGATCAGGGCCGGCGCGTTGGGGCCATAGCCTTCCAGCATGCGGTCGGGAATATGCACCCGCACTTCGGCCCCGACCGCGCGGAAGAACCGGGTCAACAGCGCCGAGGAGGTCGCGCCATCCACATCGTAATCGCCGAAAATGCCGATCGTCTCGCCCGCCGCGATGGCCGCGGCCAGACGATCGGCCGCCTTGTCCATGTCCTTGAGATGGAACGGATCGGGCAGGCTGTCGCGCAGGGTGGGATTGAGGAAGGCTTCGACCGCGTCCAGCTCGATGGCGCGCGCCGCCAGCACCCGGCCGAGCAGCTCGGGCAGACCGAGGCGCTGGCTGATCGAGGCGGCAAGGCGTTCGTCGCTGCTGGTCAGCAGCCATTGCCGGCCGGTCAGCGAGTGGTCGATCCCGAGCAGGGCCTCAGTCATTCTCGATGCGAATCAGACGCGGCGTCTCGACCACCGCCTCGAAAGCGGCGATGCGTTCGAGCGCCTTATGCATCGACGATTCCTTGGTGTCATGCACGGTCATCACCACCGGCACGGTCTCGCCCGGCGCGCGGCCACGCTGGAGCACCGCTTCCATGGAGACATCCGCATCCCGCAGCGCCGCCGCCACATCGGCGAACACGCCGGGGCGGTCCAGCACCATCAGGCGGACATAATAGGCGCCCTTGTGATCGGCCATGGGTGCGGCGACCAGCGGGGTCAGGCGGTCGGCCTTGATGCCGAAGGCCGGGCCGCGGCGGCCGGCGGCGATGTCGATCAGGTCGGAGGCGACGGCCGAAGCGGTCGGGCCGGCGCCGGCGCCCCTGCCCTCGAACAGAGTGCGGCCGACGAAGTCGCCCTCGGCCACCACCGCATTGAACACGCCCTCGACGCGGCCGATCATCGAATGGATCGGCACCATGCAGGGATGCACCCGCTGCTCGATGCCGGCGTCGGTGCGGCGGGCGATGCCCAGCAGCTTGATGCGGTACCCCAGTTCCTCGGCGAACTTGATGTCGAGCGCCGAGACATGGCGGATACCCTCGATCAGCATCTTGTCGAACGCGACCGAGGTGCCGAATGCCAGGCTGGTCAGGATCGACAGCTTGTGCGCGGCGTCGATGCCGTCGATATCGAAGCTGGGATCGGCCTCGGCGTAACCCAACGCCTGCGCCTCGGCCAGCACTTCGGCGAATTCACGGCCCGTCTCGCGCATGGTGGTGAGGATGTAATTGCAGGTGCCGTTGAGAATGCCGGTGATCTGGCTGAAGCGATTGCCGGCCAGGCCCTCGCGCACCGCCTTGATGATCGGGATGCCGCCCGCCACCGCCGCTTCGAAAGCGAGGGTCACGCCCTTGGCTTCGGCCGAGCGGGCCAGCTCGGTGCCATGCAGGGCCAGCAGCGCCTTGTTGGCGGTGACCAGATGGCGGCCCTTGGCGATGGCCGCTTCGCAGGTGGCTTTGGCGATGCCCGACGAACCGCCGATCACTTCGACCACGACGTCCACATCGGCCTCGGCCGCCATCACCGCGGAATCGTCGAACCATTGCAGGTTCGACAGATCGATGCCGCGATCCTTCTTGCGGTCCTTGGCGGAAACCGCCGTGACGACCACGGCGCGGCCGGCGCGTTCGGCGATGATGTCGGATTGCTGGCGCAGCAGGGTGACCAGTCCGGCGCCGACCGTACCCAGGCCGGCGACGGCGACTTTCAGGGGTTTCGTCACGAGTTCACCGCGGCTTTGTCTTCGGCTTCATAATTTCCGCCATTCAGGAAGGTCTTGATGTTCTTGACCGCCTGGCGGATGCGATGACGGTTCTCGACCAGGCCGATGCGGACGAAGCTGTCGCCATGCTCGCCGAAGCCGATGCCGGGCGCGACCGCGACCTTGGCTTCCTGCATCAGCAGCTTCGAGAACTCGATCGAGCCCATATGGGCGAAACGCTCGGGGATCGGCGCCCAGGCGAACATCGAAGCCGGCGGACGCGGCACGGACCAGCCGGCCGCTTCCAGCCCGTCGATCAGCACGTCGCGGCGCGCCTTGTACATCTGGCGGATCTCTTCGACGCAATCCTGCGGACCATTGAGAGCCGCCGTGGCCGCGACCTGAATGGGGGTGAAGGCGCCGTAATCAAGATAGGACTTGATGCGGGTCAGCGCGCCGATCAGCGTCTTGTTGCCGACCGCGAAGCCGATGCGCCAGCCCGGCATGTTGTAGGTCTTCGACATCGAGGTGAATTCGATGCAGACATCCTTGGCGCCCGGCACCTGCAGCACGGAGGGCGGCGGGTTGCCGTCGAAATAGATCTCGGAATAGGCCAGGTCCGACAGCAGATAGATGCCGTGATGGCGGCAGAAATCGACCACCTGGCCATAGAAATCGAGGGTGGCGACCATCGCCGTCGGGTTCGACGGGTAGGAGATCACGAGGGCAACGGGCTTCGGCACCGAATGCTTCACCGCGCGTTCCAGCGCCTTGAGGAATTCGGCGTCCGGGGTGACCGGCACATGGCGCACCGAGCCGCCGGCGATGATGAAGCCGAACGGATGGATCGGATAGCTGGGATTGGGCACCAGAAGGATGTCGCCCGGGCTGGTGATGGCGGCCGCCAGATTGGCCAGGCCTTCCTTCGAGCCGAGGGTGACGATGCACTCGCTTTCCGGATCGATCTCGACCCCGAAGCGGCGCTGATAATAGGCCGCCTGGGCCTTGCGCAGGCCCGGAATGCCGCGCGACGCCGAATAGCGGTGGGCGCGCGGATTCTGCGCGGCCTCGACCAGCTTGTCGACGATGTGCTGCGGGGTGGGCTGATCAGGATTGCCCATGCCGAAATCGATAATGTCTTCACCGGCCGCGCGAGCTCGGGCCTTCATCGCGTTGACTTCAGCGAAGACGTAAGGCGGGAGGCGCTTGATGCGGTGAAATTCGGTTTCCATGACGCGAACGGGCTCTTCTAAGCAAGAAAGTTGCGGGAATAACCCAGTCTTAGCCCGATTATGTTTAATAGTCGATAATGATCTCGACCTTGTCGCCCGATTTCCGCTCGGCTTCGGCGGCCGAGCCGACCACCAGCTTATTGGCCGGAACGCCTTGGGCGATCAGCGCCTCGGCGACCTTGCGGGCGCGCAGATCGGCGAGGTAGCGATTGGCCTCGTGCGGGCCCTTTCCCGGCAGGGTCAGACGGTCGCTGTTGGAATAGCCGACGATGCGCGCATCGAGGTTGGACTTGGCCAGATGGGCGGCCTGGGCCAGCGCCTTCTCCACATCCTCGGGCAGCTCGGAAGAGCCTTCCTTGAAATCGACCGAGGCGACCTCGGACCAGCCGCCCAGGCGGGTGCGGTCCACACTGTCCATGTCGCGCACACCATCAGGCAACGTGACCGTCTCGGCGGTCAGCGCGATCGGCTGGGCGGTCGGCGGCGCGCCGTTGAACGCGATATAGCGGGTCTTGTCGTCGCTCTTGCTCACCGCGGCGGTCATCTTGGCCGAGGTCGCGCGATCGGCTTGCAGATCGGCCATCAGGGCATCATGGGCCTTCTGGCTGCGCATTTCCGGGCGCGGATCGGTGGGCGCATTGGGGAACGGCCCCTTGGGATCGTCGCTGCCGACATCAGCCACCGTATCGCCGAAGGCGTCGCGCACCGCGTCCACACTTCCTTTGAAGCCTCCCGCAATGTTCTTCGCGGTATAGTCGTTGGCCTCGCAACCGGCCAGCAGGACCAGGGACAGCATGAGAGAAAAGCGATAAGGAAGACGTTTCAAGGGGATAAGCCCGTTCTCGGATGGATCGGAAGGGAGTATATAGGGAGAAATCGTTGAGGGACACCCTTCGATGGACAAAGATTTCCGGGCGGACGACCCCATCCTCGACACGCAGGAGATGAACCGGGCCCTCGCCCGCATCGCCGAGCGCTCGCGCCTCGCCGTGGCCGATTTCCTCGACCGCCAGTCGCGCGACACCTCCCTGGCCGACTTCTTCGACCCGCTGCATGTGGGCGATGCCTTCCTGCAGATGACAGCGCAGATCATGGCCAGCCCGGCCCAGATCGTCGAAGCGCAGATGTCGCTGTGGAGCAGCTATATGCAGCTGTGGCAGCACACCGCGCGCACCATGATGGGCGAGACCGAAGCCCCCGCCGCCAGCAGCGAGCAATGGAACCGCGACGAGCTGTTCGACTTCGTCAAGCAATCCTATCTGCTGACCGCCCGCTGGATTCAGGCGCTGTTGCGCAGTAACGGCGCCCTGGCCAAGAGCGACGCCCAGATGGTGGATTTCTATACCCGCCAATTCGCCGAGGCGATGACCCCGGCCGGCTTCTTCGCCGCCAATCCCGACGTGCTGGAGGCGGTCAGCGCCAGCCAGGGCGACAATTTCATCAAAGGCATCGACCATATCCTGGCCGAGCTGGAGCGCGGCAAGCGCCAGCTGATTGGCGCCGCCACCGCCGAACGGATCACCACGCCGAGCCATGTCGCCTTCCGCAACCGCAGCATTGAATTGTTGCGTTTCTCGCCCACCACCGCGGAAGTGCACGAAATTCCGCTGCTGATCGTGCCGCCGTGGAATGCCCGCCATTATCTGCTCGACCTCGCCCCCTCGGCTTCGCTGATCAAATGGGCGGTCGATCAGGGCCATACGGTGTTCGCCTTGACCTGGGTGCCGCCCGAGGGCGAGCTGGCCAAGCGCGATTTCGGCGACACGCTGAAGGAAGGACCGCTGGCGGCGCTCGACGCCATCGAGACGATCACCGGCCAGCGCCGCGTCAACGGCCTGGGCTTCGGGCTGGGCGGAACCTTGCTGGCGGCGACGCTCGGCATGCTGGCGGCGCAAGGCCAGGACCGTTTCGCCACCGCGACCTATCTCGGCACCCTGACCGACTTCTCCGAGGTGGGCGAGATATCGGTCTTCATCCACGAAGAGACCATGCGGGTGCTCGACGTAAAGCGCGCCGGCAAATTGAAGAACGAGCCTGCCGCTTTGTCGGCGACGGTAGACCTGCTGCGCGCCAACGATTTGATCTGGTCCTTCGTCGTCGATTGCGCGCTGGACCAGACGACGCCCCTGCCCATCGGCCTGATGCGCTGGAACGCCGACAGCCTGAACCTGGCCACCGCCACCCAGGATTATTTCCTGCGCGCCATCTATCAGCGCAATCTGCTGGCCGAACCGGGCGGAATCCTGCTGGGCGGCACGCCAATCGATCTCGGCGGCATCACCGCCCCCTCCTATATGCTGGCCGGCCGCGAAGACCATGTAGCACCCTGGAAGACGGCCTATGCCGCCACCCGCCTGTTCAGCGGCACGGTGCGCTTCGTCCTGGCGCCTTCCGGCCATGCCGGTTCGATCGTCAGCCCGCCCGGCCGGTCGCGCGGCTATTGGACCAACGCGAGGCGGACCAAAGACCCCGAAGCCTGGCTGCGCGGCGCCAGCCGCCAGAGCGGCTCCTGGTGGGAGGATTGGTCGCGCTGGCTGGCGCCTCTGTCCGGCCCCTTGATCAAACCCGGGGCTTGACCTGCGCCCTCTCCCGCCCCAAATCCAATACAACCAAGGGTGGGGCACCTTTGGATGACTCCGATGAACGACGACGTCATTCGTTTTGCTTTGTCGCGTTTCGGTAATGGACCGCTTCCTGACGATTTCGGGACGCTTTCCCGTAAACCCCTCTCTGCCTGGATCGACGAACAGCTGGCCCTGCCGGCCGGCGACGATTCCGCGATGCAGGCCCGCCTCAAGGCCTGCCGCCTGCGTATCCGCTACAATGCCAATCCCGACGGCAAATGGCCGGCGATGGACGAGATGCGGCCGCTCGACACCCTCAATCAGCCGATCGAGGCGCTATGGCCGCTGCTCGACAACAATACCAAGCCACGCGACGGCGCCGAACGGCGCCGGGCGATGGACGAGGTGGTCGCCGCCTCGTATTTGCGCGCCGTCTATGCCAAGGCGCAGCTGCGGGAAGCGATGGTGCAGTTCTGGCACGACCATTTCCACGTCAACGCCAATGCCGACGAGCGCATCATGGTGGCGCTGCCCGCCTATGACCGCGATGTGATCCGCGCCAATGCCCTGGGGAATTTCCGCGCCATGACCGAGGCGGTGGCCAGCTCCACCGCCATGCTCTATTACCTGTCGAACCAATCCTCGCGCGCCGGCGCCGCCAACGAGAATTATGCGCGTGAGCTGTTCGAGCTGCACACGCTGGGGCGCGACGCCTATCTCAATGACCGCTATGACCGCTGGCGCGAGGTGCCGGGCGCGCTGGCCGGCACGCCGGAAGGCTATATCGACCAGGATGTCTACGAAGCCGCCCGCGCCTTCACCGGCTGGACGGTCGAGAACGGCGCCGGCATCGACGGGCAGCGCAAACTGCCGGCGACCGGCTGCTTCGCCTATGTCGAAAGCTGGCATGACGGCTATCAGAAACGCGTGCTGGCGCAGGAATTCGATCCCTTCGCGGTGCCGCAGCATGACGGGCGGCGCGTGCTCGATCTGGTGGCGGAACACCCCGCCACGGCCCGGCATCTGGCCAAGAAATTGTGCATCCGCTTCGTCGGCCCCAATCCGCCCGACGCGCTGGTCGCCAGGGCCGCCGAGGAATGGCGGCGCCAGGCCAAGGCGCCCGACCAGATCGCCAAGGTGGTGCGCCTGATCGCCCTGTCGCCGGAATTCGAGGCCTCACGCGGGGCCAAGGTCAAACGGCCGATCGCCCTGGCCGCCGGCTTCCTGCGCATGACCAATGCCGACTTCACCCCGACCGACGGCTTCCACAATGCGGTGGCGGCGGCCGGCCAGCGCCTGTTCGGCTATCCCGCCCCGACGGGGATGCCCGACGACAATGACGTGCTGCTGGGCACCAGCGCGCTGCGCAACCGCTGGAACCTGCTGCTCGGGCTGGCGCAGAATTCCTGGCAGACCGGCACGCTCGACCCGTCGCGCGCTTTCGGCCCGACGCCGGATATGCAAGCCGGCGCCTATGTCGAGCGCTGGCTCGGCATCTTCGGAACCGCAGCCGATCCGGCTGCCACCGCCGCCATCAGCGGCGTGATCGGATTGCCGCCCATCGTGCCGGTGAACGGGCTCGACCCGCGCCGCCTGGCCACCCTCACCGCCGTCGCCGCCATGGCGCCGGCCTATCAGAGCGCTTGATCATGCTGAGCCGCCGCACTCTGCTGCAAACCGCCGGCGCCGCCTCGCTGCTGCCGATGGCCGGGCTGCGCGACGCCGTCTTCGCCGCCAATCCAGCCACCAATCAGCCGATCCTGATCGTCCTGCATCTGCGGGGCGGCTGCGACGGGCTCAATCTGGTGTCGCCGGCCTCGGACCCCAATTTCATCGAGGCGCGCGCCTCCGACCTGCGCGTCGCCGCCGAGGGCGCCAATGCCGGTTTCCAGCTGGCCAATGGCCCCGATGCCGGGATCGATTTCCGGCTGCATCCCTCGGCCGGAGGGTTGAACGAACTGTATAAAGGCGGGCATCTCGCTTTCATCCATGCCGCCGGGCTGACCAACCAGACCCGCAGCCATTTCGTCGCCACCGACATGATCGAGCGCGGCGTGGCCAGCGACGCCGACCTCGCCCGCACCACCACCGGCTGGATCACCCGCGCTTTGCAGGGCCGCGGCGCCGCCAACGGCGCGGTGCCGGCGGTGGCGGCCTCGGGCACCGTCGGCGGCGATCTCGAGGGCGCGTCCTTCGCCATGGCCATTCCCGATTTGTCCTCCGGCCTGGCGCCGGCCGGCGGCGCGCCGGTGGCGGCGGCGCTTTGGCAGCTCTATGGCGGCGCCGGCGCCGTGGCGGAAGCAGGCCGCACGGCGATGCAGACCATGGCCGGACTTGATGTCCGCCTGCCGCGCGACGACCAGGGCCGGATGAAGCCCTATCAGCCGGAGAACGGCGCCAATTATGATCCCTCGGCGGATTTCGCCCGCCCCCTCAAGACCGTGGCGCAGCTGATCAAGATGGAGGTCGGCCTGTCCGCCGTCACCCTCGATTACGGCGCCTGGGACCATCACGAATATCAGGCCGGCCGCTTCAAGCCGCAGGCCGAGCGCCTGTCGAACGGCTTGGCCGCCTTCTGGAACGATCTGTCGGCGTATCACGACCGCATCACCCTGGTCACCCTGACCGAGTTCGGCCGCCGCCTGCGCAGCAACCGCAGCGGCGGTACCGACCATGGGCGCGGCAGCCTGATGATGGTGCTCGGCGGCAAAGTTTCGGGCGGACGGTTCCACGGCGTGTGGCCGGGCATGAAGACCGAGCAATTGGACGAAGGCGTCGATCTGGCGGTAGCCAACGACTACCGCACGGTCCTGAGCGAAATCCTCGACAGACAGCACGGAATCAAAGGCGGCGCCTGGTTTCCCGGCTTCAAGGCGCCGAACATGCTCGGCGTCCTCGTGTGAAAAATGTGACAACCGTCAAAGACCGCTGAAACACGTTACGCTAATATGTCAGTATGGAGTATCGGGACTTGGCTCGTGACGTAAAATGCAGATACAGCGAATGATGACAGCGAACAATTCTGAGCAGGCGAATGCCGAGCGGATACGCCTCGAATTGCGTCGCTTTGTCGGCGCGCTGGGCGAGCGGCTCGCCGAACTCGAACAGCTGGCGCAGCTGGCCCGCCGTTTCAACGTGTTCTCGGCCGACGAATATGCCGAGTTCAAGCAGCTGTTCCTGACCTTCCGCGATCTGTGCGACGAGTTCCAGACGCTGAGCCGCCTCGCCGAGGACACCCTGGCCACCTTCGAGACGCGCGACGCCGACCTCGCCGCCGAGGCCGTGCAGTTGGAGAATACCTACCGCATGCTGCAGGTGCCGATGCTGCAGGCGATGATCCGCACCAATCTGCGCCTGCTGCGCATCTGGGACCAGCGGCTGCAGGCCGGTGCAGGATTGCCCTATGGCTCGCGCGAGCTGTTCCGCGAGACGGTACGCATCATCAATACGGCGCGCGACGAGCTGCTGCGCCCGCGCTACATGGAAATGCTGGAAGAGGAAGCGCTGGACGACGCGGCCCAGGCCGACAAGCTGCTGCGTATGCTGATCGCCAAAGCGCCCCAGCTGTTCGATTTCCTCGAGAGCCAGACGATCGATACAGAATTGATGAGGCTTATCAATGGCTTGCCGCATTGATGCAAGTCTCTTGAATGTGTTACATCTTCGTTTACAAGAGCCGCTTAGACGAATACTCAGGCGTCTTGTTTCTTAAGGAAATCTTTACCTAAACTTACTTGATTTCACACCCCCGGAGCGGTAGTATGCAACCGATCGTTCGGTAGTATTCGCCTGCGATTCTTTGCGATTAGGGGGGCCGATGCCGACGCCGTTATTGACGCGCGACCAGCTTCTTTCCCGTTTGTGCGACACCTTCCGCCATTATGGCTATGAAGGCACCAGCATGGCGCGTATTGCCGAAGCCACGGGATTGGGCAAGGCCAGCCTTTACCACTATTTCCCCGAGGGAAAGCAGCAGATGGCCGCTTCCGTGCTGAACTGGGCCGTGCAATGGTTCGAGGATCATGTCTTCGCGCCGCTGAAATCGACCCATCCGCCGCGCCAGCGCATCGTCTCGATGCTGGACAGCCTGTCCGACTATTACGCCCTGGGACAATGCGCCTGCCTGCCCGCTCTGTTCGGCATGGCGGCCGAGCGTGATCTGTTCGCCGACACCTTGCACGATTTCTACCAGCGCTGGCTGGACGCCCTGGCGCAGGCCTTGACCGATTCCGGCCTGGCCCGCGACATCGCCCAGCGCCGCGCCCAGGAAGCGCTGGAACGCATCCAGGGCGCCCTGGTGCTGGCGCGCGGCATGCAGGACACCCGGCTGTTCGGCGACATGGCGCAAGGCATGGTCGATCATCTGCTGGCCGGCGCCGGCCGCTCGACCCTGTGGACCACCCGCATGCCGAGCATTCCTGCCCGCCCGGTGATCACCCGCGTCGGCTGACGCGCCTCATCATTCCCATAAAAAAATCACCCGCTCGGAAGGTCGACGAGCGGGTGAAATCTAGACTTGTGAGAGGGAGGTTGACCGATCAAGGCCAACTCCACTGACGAAACTATCAAGATCGGTTGTGGCGCGCAACAAGGTTGTGCAACTTTTCCGATTATATCGTGATGCAGAAGATCTGCATCACTAGTGCGGGGTAGCCTACCCCGCAGACCCTCGGGGTCGGCTCTGCATTCCCTTCGGTCATCGCTTCGCTCCTCCGAGCATCGTGCGCCAGATTTGGCGCACGATGCTCTAGATCAATGACCTGCAATCACCACGCGACCGGCACCGGTCACCGACCGGTTGACGTGACCGGTCAGTTTGGCGAAGCGGACCTCGCCCGCGCCGACCATGCTGATGTCGGCGTCGGTGACGCTGGCGTCGACGGCGATGTCGCTGGCGCCGGCGGAACTCAATGAGAAAGCGCCGATCGATCCGCCCCCCAGCTTGACCATCGAATGGCCGCTGGTCTGCACCGCGGCCGAGGGTGTGTCGATCGTATCGACGGTCAGATTGCCCGAACCGGACAGCTTGGCCTCCAGCACGCCCTTGAGGCTCTTGATCACCGCGTCGCCGGAGCCCGAAGCGATCAGATGGGCGGAACTGGCGGCCGGAACCGACAGATTGCCCGATCCATGCAACGCGGCGTTGAGGGTGCCCATATCGCCGTCGGCGACCTTGAGGCCGGCGCTGCCGGACAATTCGATATCGCTGGTGGAGGCGCGCAGATGCCCGATCGACAGATCGCCGGAGCCGCTGATGCGGACCTTGAGGCGCCCATCGGCGTCACCCACCTCGGACGTGCCGCTGCCCGACAGGACGACCGACAGTTCATGGGCGTTGGCCGCCTTGGCCCCGCCGCTGCCCGAGAAGACGAGCGACAGGGTGCCGCCGACCGCGCCGATGGTATAGCGTGCGACGCCGCCGTCGCTGATATCCAGCGCGGCGCCGTCCGGAACCTTGATGGTCAAGGTCAAAGTCGGCTTTTCATAGATCAGACCCGACAGCCAGCAGCGTGCGCCGCCGACATCCAGGGTCGCCATGTCGCCGCCATTGACCTTGAGCTGATCGATTTCCTCGCCGTGATCGGCGCTGGCCGAAATCTTGATCTGATGGGCATCGCCGCCCGGCTGGATATCGACGGTCCTTGCGCAGGAGGCGGCGATCTTGAGGCCGTTGCCCTGCACGCCCCAGCTCTTCTCCGCCGCCTTCGCGCCGGACACCGCCGAGACCAGCATGACCGCCGTAACCATCCCCTGCCAAAGACGCATCGTTTCTTCCCTCCCGGTTGTTATTTTGGGCAGGCGGGCTTACGCCCGCTGCGCCACGACCCACTCGGCCTGCGCCACATGGCGCTGCTGCATTTCGAAGCCCATCGCCACGGCACCGAAGGTGGCGGCCGAAGCCAGAATGCTGGTGGCGAACAGAGCGGCATAAACGACCTTATCCAGGCCCAGAACGTTGAATTTCATGATTTTTCTCCTAGCTCCCCGGAGTTCGCTCCCCGGATGACAGGAGATATTTCAAGAGCCGTGCCAATGGCGGAAATCCTGGACTTTCAGCAAGTTTGCGTAAAACCGTTAACAGTTACCAGCAAAAAATCGCAATTTTAACTAACGCGTTTTATCGGTTTTCACCACTCTTCTTACGCGACCTTCTCACCCACCGCCTGCTCCAACAGCTGAACCACCGCCTGGCGCGAAAGATCCCGCGTAATGAAGACGATGCGCGAGCGCCGGTCCTCGTCGGGCCAGGCCGGCAGCGTGACCGGCGGATGGAACAGATGCTGCACGCCATGGATCACCAGCGGCAGCTCGCTCTCGACGATGTTGAGGATGCCTTTGACCCGCAGCAGGTTCTCGCCGCGCATCGACAGCAGCACTTCGATGGCCAGGGCGAAGGGCTCCCACGACAAAGGCGCGTCGAACGTCAGCACGAAGGACGAGACGTGATCGTCATGCCGCGGGTGGTGGTGATGCTCGTGGTCGTGATGCTCATGACCCGCATGGTAGTGGTGATGGCGGTGATGCGCCGCGGTGCAGCCGGGACCGCAATCCTCCTCTTCGGCCGCCAGGGCCTCGTCATTGAGCCAGCGGGCGACGTCGGGGATCTTGTCCTTGCCGTTCCACAGCCCGCAATCGAGCAGCTCGGCCGGATCGGCCACCCCATGCGACACGGTCAGGCGCCGCGCGGTCGGGTTGAGCACGCTCAGGCGGCGCTCCAGCGCCTCGATCGCGGCGGGTTCGGCCAGGTCGGTCTTGGTGATCAGCAGCCGGTCGGCCATCGCCGCCTGCTTGACCGATTCGCGGTTGGCGTCCAGCGTCCGTTCGCCATTGACCGCGTCGATCGTGCAGATCACGCCGTCGAGGCGATAGCGCGCGGCCAGGAACGGGTCGCTCATCAGCGTATGGATGATCGGAGCCGGATCGGCCAGGCCCGACGTCTCGATCAGCACGCGCTGGAATTCCGGCACCTCGCCCAGCACGCGCTTCCTGAACAGATCGCGCATCGAGGTGACCAGATCGCCCAGCACCGTGCAGCACAGGCAGCCGCTGTCGAGCACGGTGATCTCGTCCGAAACCTGGCGCACCAGCAGATGATCGACCGGCGTTTCGCCAAACTCGTTGATCAGCACGGCGCAATCCTTCAGCTCGGCCGAGGACAGCAGGTAATTGAGCAAGGTCGTCTTGCCGCTGCCGAGGAAGCCCGTCAGCAGGGTAACCGGCAGCGTATCCCGGATGTCATCGCTCATTTTAGTTTATGCCCCTCAAGCGCCGGGCGCGGCTTCCAGCCGCTGGGCTACCGCGCCGAATCGAAGCGCAGCGAAGATGAACGCATAGCGGACAAGCTATGTTTCCTGTGTGATCGACGCTGTCGGCAGCGCGGGCGTGCACTTGCACGCCGGCAACGAATTTGAAAAACCGTGGGGATGTCATAACTGGCCGGTAGCGATCAAATTCGTTGCCCCTCATTTTCCGTATAGCTCCGCGGGATCAGTCAGGACAGGCGCGATTTCGCGGAAGCCCCGCTCGCTTGCTTCGCTGTAGAAACAGGACCGGTGCCCGGTATGGCAAGCGACGCCCTGCTGGTCGACCTTCAGCAGCAGCGTGTCGCCGTCGCAATCGACCAGGAAACTCTTCAAAGTCTGGACCTGGCCCGAGCTCTCGCCCTTGCGCCACAGGCCCCGGCGCGAGCGCGACCAATAGCAGACACGGCCGGTGCGCAGGGTCTCGGCCACTGCCTCGGCATTCATCCAGGCCATCATCAGTACCTCGCCGGTATCGTGCTGCTGGGCGATGGCGGGGACCAGGCCGGCCCCGTCGAACTTGATGGCGTCCAGGACCGGCGCGGGATCGATGCTCACGAAAATGCTCCTGCTCAGAAGAATTCCAGATGGGACCGCTCAAGCCCCCCTGTCAAGGGCTCGCCGGACGCGGCGAATTGCACTAAGGTATAGGTCATCATGAACCTGCCTCCTCCCTTCCCGGCCGCCCATCACGACCATGACGATTGCGTCCGCGATGCGCTGGCCGCCGCCGAAACGGCCTGCGAAGCCCGCGGCGCCCGGCTGACCGCGATCCGCCGCCGCGTCCTCGAACTGGTGTGGGCCAGCCACGAGCCGGTCGGCGCCTATGGCCTGCTCGACCGCCTGGCCGCCGAAGGCATCAAGGCGGTGCCGCCGACCGTCTACCGCGCGCTCGATTTTCTACTGGAACAGGGATTGGTGCATAAGCTGGAACGGCTGAACGCCTTTGTCGGCTGCACGCAGGGGCGCGGACCGCATGCGGCGCAATTCCTGATCTGCACCGGCTGCGGCCGGGTCGCGGAACTCGACGACCTTCCGATCGCCCTGTCTCTGACCGAGGCCGCGCGAAAGCACGGCTTCACCGCCGACCGCCAAACGGTCGAGGTCGAAGGCCGATGCCCGGATTGCAGGCTTATTTCTTCGCCTTGACCTTAATCTCGAACAGCCAGGGCCACATCTTGCCAGTGACGAACAGGCGGTGGCTCTTGGCATCGTAGGCGATACCGTTCAGCACGTCGGGATGGCCGACCGGGAAGCCCTGGCTGGCCAACAGGCCCGACAGGTCGATCCAGCCCAGCACATGGCCATTGGCGGGGTCGATGCGGGCGATGCGGTCGGTCCGCCAGATATTGGCGTAGATCACGCCATCGACCCATTCCAGCTCGTTCAGCTGGTCGATCGGCTTGCCTTCGGCGGTGACCGGGATGCGGCGCTTTTCTTCCAGGGTCTTGGGATCGAGCACGCGTAAGGACGAGGTGCCGTCGCTCATGAAGATCTCGTGCTCGTTGCGGGTCAGCGCCCAGCCCTCGCCCTCATATTTGAAGCGGCGCAGCAGGGTGAAGCTGTTGAGGTCGAGCACGAAGCCGATCTGGTTGCGCCAGGTCAGGCTGATCAGGTCGCCATTCCAATCGACGATGCCTTCGCCGAACAGGGAGGGCGGCAGGATGGTGCTCTGCAGCACCTCGCCGGTCTCCAGCTTGACCTTGCGGATCGAGGAATGGCCTTCGAGGCCGGTGCTCTCATAGAGAAAGCCGTCCTTGAAGAACAGGCCCTCGGTGAAGGCGCCGGGATCGTGCGGATAGGCGCGCACCACTTCATAGCCTTCCACCGGCAGGGCGGCTTGGGCGAGAAACGGCAGGGAAAGGATGAGAACGGACAGGAGACGGCGGATCACGCGAGGTCCATCTTTTCGGCTTCTTCCTTGGTCTTTTTCTGCTTCAGCCACATCATTTTTTCCAGCTTCTTGACCTCGACATCGAACTCGCGGATGCGCTCGAAGCTCTTCTCGCGCGAGACGTCGCGGTAGTGGCTGACCATCCTGCGGACGGCAAGTTCGCCGATGATGAAGGCAAGGGCCGATCCGGCGCAAGTCAGGATCGCGGCGGCCAGCAGGCCGTAATGATGGTCGGTGATCATCACCGCGCCCCAGAAACCGATGGTCACCACCGCCGAGCTGCCGACCACCAGGATGCGCTTGCCCAGGCGATCCTGCCTGGTTTTCAGCATGGCGCGCTCATGGTCGAGGAAGGCGTTGGACAATTCGGCATGCGCCAGGGTCTGCCACGTCTTGAAGGACAGGCCCTTGTCGGTCCGCTTCTCGCGAATGAAATTCTCGAGTTGGCGGATCATATATTCGGCGCGTTGCGCGGCTGTGGGTTCTGACATGACCGCAAGTCTAAGCTGGAATTGGTAAATTCAAGCTAAAGCTCAGCCGGAGCCCTTCGGCGCCCATTTCTTGACCGAGACAGGCTTGCCGCTCTGGCTGACCATGATCTTGGGGCGCACCACCTGTTCGAGCGGCGGCGCCTCGAACACCGGACCGCGCGTCTGTTCCGTGGCGGCGTTCTTGCGGCCATAGAATTTGACCATAGACGTCAGGGTGATCTCGCTGCGCGGGCCCTTCGCCAGGGCGTCTTGATAGGGCGGATGCGAATTGACCAGCGTGCTGAGCGAATTGGCCGATTGCGCGCCGAAACGGCGCCATACGCTGTCGAGGAACTGGCTGACCGCTTCCGGAAGGGGAATCGGCTCGATCGGCGGGCGCTGGATGGAACAGGCGCGGAAGACGCCGGGTTCGACCGGCCCGAACTGGTCGGCGATGAACAGCGCCGGCATCAGCGGGCGGCCATGATAGGCGACGGCGAAATAGGCCTGGGAGAGGAACATCAGCCGGTGCAGCTTCTGCGGCTGGATGTATTCGCCATCATTGAGGGCCCGGTCCACGAACCAATAGGCCACATCGAAACTGCTGTCTACCGCCGCCGCCGCCATTCTATCCCTTCTCCTTAGGGTGGGAAGAATAGCGCCGTGGCGGTCGGTGGTGAAGTTAAAGTGGCGAAATTCGGACTGGTGCTGCAGATGCCAGGAACGAGGAGCGCAAAACCGGAGCGTAGCAGCGCTACGTGAGGATTTGAGCACCGCAGTGACGCCGCAGATGCGGCGCCAGGGCGAATTTCCTAGAGGTTTTTGAATTGTTGGCGGAGGCGATAATCCTCCGAGGTGACCCACGCCTCCATAGTGGCGAGGCGGCGGTCGAGATGGGTGAAGTGATCGCGCAAGTAAGAATTGTCCGGCACCCGGCGCCCGGTCTCGTCGAGGGTCGCCGCCCCATAGGCGAAGCCGGAGGGCGCCGCCGGCATCAGGAAGGCGAGGACGATATAGACGATCGCTACCGGGAACGGGCTGGCGAACACACAAGCCAGGATCATGAACAGCCTGATCCACTTGGTCTTGATCGTGAAGTATCCGCCCAGGCCGGCGCAGACGCCGGCGATCTTGCCGTTTACCGTGTCCCGCACCAGCCCTTCGGGCAGGACATCGGCGAAGCGATTGCGATAGGCGCTCATGGTTTACCCCTCCACTCGGGTTGGGTCGTATCGAGCAGTTTCTCCAGCGTTTCCACCCGGTTCTGCAGACGCAGCGCCAGATCGAACAGCTCCTGCTGGTTACGCGACGTATTACCGCCGGACGAGTCCTTTGCCGAGGTGTCCCGCCCGGCGCCGCTGATGCTTCTGACGATCATACGGACCATGCCGTATAAACATCCGAAGACGATCGCGACAATTGCTACAATGGCTCCGTCATCCATTTGCCTGTTCTCCCCTAGTTGGGTGTCGGCTTTATTCGGTCTTACCCATCTTGGCCTTCAGAGCCGCCAGCTCGGTCTCGATCTGATGGTCGGCCTCGAGGGCCGCCAGTTCGTCGATCGCGCCTTTGGATTTGCCGATGTCGTAAACCTCAGCCTTACCTTCCAGGATATCTAACGACTTTTCGACCTGCTCGAAACGGGCAAACGCATCGGTGACCCGCTCATCATAGAGCGTATTGCGGATCTTCAGGCGATTGCTTGCCGTCTTGTGACGGGCGATCAGGGTCGCTTCGCGGGATTTGGCATCGGCCAGCTTCTGCTGCAGGACGGCGACGTCCTCGCTCTGCTTGACCAGATCGGCCTCGACCTGCTCGTGGCGCTTCCTGAGGGTTTCGACTTCCAGGGCCAGGCGGGTCTTGACCTGCAAAGCGGCCTTGGCCAGGTCCTCGCGGTCCTTGGAAAGGGCCAGCTCGGCCTTGGCCTCCCACTCGGCCTGATCGTCGAGCAGACCGGCGATGCGGCGTTCGAGCTGCTTCTGCTCGGCGATGGTCTTGACCGCCGAAGACCGCACCTCGACCAGCGTATCCTCCATCTCCTGGATGATCATGCGGATGATCTTCTCAGGGTCCTGTGCCTTGTCGAGGATGGCGTTGATGTTCGAATTGACGATGTCGCTGATGCGGGAAAAGACACCCATGGCACCACTCCTAACTTGCGGTCCGGCAACCACGCCGGTCCCTCTCACTCGTCATCATTCTTTCACGAAGCGTGCCAACTGAGGAAATGGCGGAAAGCCTCGGTTTTCCTTTGATGGACGATAAAAGATGCGGCTATAATTTGGCAAAATCCGCTAAAGGGGAATAGCGATTCCTGCGATAGAGTCGGGCGAAGCCCCAACACCGATCGGCCAAAGCGCCGCCTTCCAGCAGACCATGGCGGCCATCTCGCAGGTGGCGCCCCTGTCCCGTCCGGTGCTGGTGATCGGCGAGCGCGGCACCGGCAAGGAGCTGATGGCCGCCCGCCTGCACTACCTGTCGCCGCGCTGGAACCAGCCCTTCATCAAGCTCAATTGCGGCGCGCTGTCGGAAAGCCTGCTGGAGGCCGAATTGTTCGGCCACGAGGCCGGCGCCTTCACCGGCGCGCAAAAGCGCCGCCCCGGCCGGTTCGAGCTGGCGCACAAGGGCACCCTGTTTCTCGACGAGATCGCCAATGCGCCGCTGACTGTGCAGGAAACCATCCTGCGCGTGGTGGAATACGGCACCTTCGAGCGGGTCGGCGGCACCGAGACCATCGAAGTCGACGTCCGCCTGGTGGCCGCCGCCAATATGGACCTGCCGTCGATGGCGGCGGCGGGCAAGTTCCGCCCCGATCTGCTCGACCGCCTGGCGTTCGACGTGGTCACCCTGCCGCCCTTGAGGCACCGCCGCGACGACATCGCCGTGGTGGCCGAGCATGTGGCGCTGCGCATGACCAAGGAGCTGGGCCGCGACGTGTTCGCCGGCTTCTCCGAGCGGGCGATGGCGATGCTGATGCATCATGACTGGCCGGGCAATGTGCGCGAGCTGCGCAATGTGGTCGAACGCGCCGTCTACCGCGCCGAGCCGGGCGAGCCGGTCGACGAGATCGTCCTCGACCCGTTCCGCTCGCCCTGGCGCCCGCCGGCGGCCGTCGCCGGCTCATCCACCGGTTCCCCGCCCCCCGCAGCACCACGCGCGGCGATTTTGACGGCCGAGCCCGAGGTCGAAGCGACACCGGCCACCGGCTATGACTTCACCGAATTCATCGCCGCCACGGAAAAGCGGCTGCTGACCGAAGCCCTGGCCCGCAACGCCCATCACCAGAAGAAAACCGCGGATTTCCTGGGGATGAGCTATCACCAGCTGCGCAACCAGCTGCGCAAGCACGGGCTGATCGGGCCGGAATCCGCGCAGCCTTAAAGCCCCCGGGCGACCTCGATCAGCCTGTCGATATGCAATTGCGCGAGGTCCAGATAGTGAAAAGACGGCGGCTTCTCGGCGTAGAACGACGATAGATCGGTCCCTGCCAGCACGATGGCTTGCGCACCCTCGCGGTCGATCAGTTCGTGAGCCGAGGCTTCGAGAAATTCGAGCTCGGGCTGCGTCCCTCGCTTTCCGTGGAGCGCGATGTCGTTATACGTCGCATGCACGTCGTTCAGCATCGAAGGCTTGAGCGCAACGTGCCTGTCGCCCGGGATCGTCCCGAATACTCCCGTCTCCATGACCGCGCGATTGCCGAAGACGGCGACCCGGTCATATCCGGCCCTCTTCAGCCCGGCGGGAACGGCGTCGAGCACATTGACGATCGGCCCCCGGGCCACGCGCTCGATCTCCTCGATGGCCAAGTGCGGCGCGATTGCGGTGACCGCCACGAGTTCCGCGCCAGCATCGAACAATTGGTTGGCTATGCCGCCCAGATAGCGGCCGAGCCCCGGCTTGTCACCCGCGGCGACACAAGCCAGAACGCTGCTCACGTCGGCATGCGCCAACACGAGATCGAGCGGCCTTTGCTGCGCGGCATAGCGCCGCTGAATCTGGTCGTAATAGAAAATGCCCGCCCGAAAAGCCAAGCCGCCGATAAGCCCGATTTTCTTCACTCTACGCTCCTGAACATCAATCGATCCGCAGCGTCCTCGCGCCGCTCACGCGGGACTTCGCCTCGCCGCCGACCCACATCGCCGCCAGCTTTCCGTCGCGGTGCTCCGGCCGGTTGATCAGCAGGCTGGGCGAGGCCGGGCTCATGAACTGACCCTGCTCGATCAGGGTTTCCCGCCCCAGATCGAGCCAACAGGCCAGCGGCCCGCCTGCCATGCCGGTCGCGGCTTCCTCCGGGATGCCGTAAGCCGGGCCGAACATGCGGGCCGTCGCATCGCGCCCCGGAACCACCGAACCCCGGGCGAACACGTAATAGCACACGGCGCCGAATGATCCAGTCACCTCGGCGATGGCGCCCAGGTCGGGGCGCAGCCGGCGCAGATCCCCGAGCTCCGGCACGCCGATCAGGATCGTCTTGTTGCCGTTATCGGCCAGAAGCGGCGTGCCCTCGATGAAATCCGCGAAGCCGAGAGAGTCCGCGATTTGCCGGACGACATCACCGGACAGCGCCTCGAAGCGGGCCGGCACCTGTTCCAGGAAAGCGCGGCTGCCTTCGATCCTGATGCGCCGCGGCCCGTCCACGGTCTCATTGATCACCTCACCCTGCTTCAGCCGTCCGAGCTGCGCCAGCCTGCCGAAGCTGGCCACCGTCGCATGGCCGCAATGGGGGATCGGCAATGTCGGCGTATAGAATTCCAGTTTGTAGTCGGCGCTCTCCGAGGGCAGCACGAAAGCGGTCTCGGACAGCCCGACCCGAGCGGCCAGCGCCTGCTTCTGCGCCGCGCTCAGCGTCTCGCCCCCATCGACCACGACGCCCGCCGGATTGCCGCCGGTACCGCCATCGATGAAGGCGTCGACCAGTTCCACCACGATCTCGGGCATCGATGAACTCCCTTGCGGTTATTGCGTGAGTCTTGTCTTTCCGCCTTGGCGGCACAACCGAATTGTGGAAGTCTATGGATTAGCCTCACTAATGCATAGACCGATGATACCGCGCCGCATCTCACTGGATACCTTGCGGATATTCGAAGCCGCAGCCCGCCTCGGCAGCTTCACCGCCGCCGCGGAGACGATCGGCCTGACCCAGGGCGCGGTCAGCCAGCGCATCAAGGCGCTGGAGGCCGAGTTGCACGTCACTTTGTTCCGCCGCCTGACCCGCGCCCTCGCCCTGACGCCTGAGGGTCAGCGCCTGCTCGCCGCGGTCCAGGGCGGTCTGCGCCAGATCGAGGAAGGCATCGACGGCGTCACCAGCACCGCCTGCACCGCGCCGATCCGGCTGGCGGTCTCGTCTTCGGTGGCCAGCCGCTGGCTGATGGCGCGGCTGAAGATGCTGCCGCCGCCGCTCAGCGTGTCGGTGGTGGCGGATGACCGGCTGCATGAAATCGGCGTCGAGGCCGACATCGCCCTGCGCTTCGGCCCGGGGCGCTATCCCGGCCTGACCAGCACCGCCATCGGCGGCGATCAGCTGTTCCCCGTTTGCAGCCCCGCTTTTCTCGAAACCCATCCCGGCCGGCGCTGGGAAGACCTGCCCCGCCTGATCGACGCCACCGCCGAAACCGACCGCAGCGGATGCGGCTGGAACGCCTGGAGCGCCTTTACCGGCGTCGCGCTGGGCAACGCGCCGGATGCGGGGCGCTACAGTCACGCTTTTCTGGCGATCCAGGCGGCGGAACAGGGGATGGGCATCGCTCTGGCGCGGCGCCTTCTGTGCGCCGACGCGATCAAGGCCGGAAAGCTGGTGCGGCTGGGCGCCGATATACCCGCTTTGACGGCACATTTTCGCTATTCCTGCGTTACGGCAGGAGAGCCAGGTCCGGTTTTGAGGAAATTGATCGGCTGGCTGAAACGCCAGATCGGCGATCAGCCGTAGCGGTTGAGAACCGCGCCCTGGGGCGCCAGGGTGCCGGCGATGGCGCGCAGATTGAAATCATAGATGCCGATGCCGCGCATCAGATCGGCGATGAAGACCGGCGCCGCGCCGCGCACGTCGCTGACCGGCGAGATGGCCGGGAAGGACGCGGCGAACAAAGCCATCAGCGGCGTGAAGGGATGCTTTTCCGGCTCTTCCTTGCGGGGATATTGGCCGAAGAAGAAATAGCCCTGGCCATGGCGGTCGTCATAGGTCGGCCGCCATCCCGGCTGTACGCCGAAAGACGTGGTGAACCCTTCACCGTCGTAGCTCTCGACGGAGGGGTTGCGACCGGCACCGCCTCCCCATCCCTTTTTTACGGAGGAAGACGCGCCGGCCGGAGATGCAGGTGCAACTCTCGGCTCGCTGGCCATGGACAAAAACCTTCCAGTGCTCCACGCGTTAACTTACTCCGTCGAAGGGCGTGAGTCCAAGAAAAGTGCGCCTGATTTAGCGACCGACTCCGTATAAGGTGGTTAAGGGGTTTTTAAGTTTTTTCGAGTCCGATTTACGGCACGATATCAGGCCATTCGGCCCCTCCCCAGCGCTCTGCCAGAAAGTCGATGAACACCCTGATTTTCGGCGGCAAATAGCGCGCATGCGGGTAGACCGCATACACCCCTCCATCCTGCCGGATATAGTCCTGGAGCACCGGCACCAGGGCCCCGGAGTCGATATCGGCGGCGACCAGAAAATTCGGCAAATCGACGAACCCCAATCCGCGCAGGGCGGCAATGCGCAGCAGGTCGCCGTTATTGGCGCGCACCCTGCCCTTCACTTCGATCGAAATGGGCCGTCCATCGGGCTCGCAGAAGCGCCATTCGTCGATGGTGTCGGCATTGCTGTAGCAGAGGCAGGCATGGCGGCGCAGATCGGCGGGCATCTTCGGCGTGCCGTGCTCGGCCAGATAAGCCGGACTGGCCACGATGAGGCGCTGCATCGGCCCCAATTTGCGGGCCACCAGGCTGGAATCGGCCAGCCGCCCGATGCGGATGGCGAGGTCGAACCCTTCTTCCATCAGATCGACGCGGCGGTCGTTCATCACCATGTCGACCTCGATTTCGGGATAGAGCGCCAGAAAGTCCGGCAAAGCCGGCGCCAGGCGCAGCAGGGAAAAACTCATCGGCGCATTGATGCGCAGCCGCCCGCGCGGCGTCGCCTGGAGCTGGCTGACCGACAGGTCCGCCTCCTCCATCTGGGCCAGGATGCGCGTCACCTGCTCGTAATAGCCGCGCCCGGCCTCGGTCAGGGTCAAGGATCGGGTGGTGCGCGAGATCAGCCGGGCGCCGAGTTCGGCCTCCAGCGCCGAGACCTGACGGCTGATCAGCGATTTGGAAAGGTTCAGCCCGCGGGCGGCAGCCGAGAAGGAGCCGGTTTCGGCGACACGGGCGAAGGCTTCGAGGGCGGCGAGGCGATCCATGGAATTGTCCACATATATGCAACAGACTTATACGATATAGCCATATTGTTGCTAATCAGTGCCAGGACTATCTTCTGCTCCAACGACGACACGGTTACGTGCAGCCCATTAATGCGCCGCACGTGCGGCGGGGTAGCCTACCCCGCACCCCCGGGGTCCTCACTACGTTCGTCCGAGCACGACTTTGTCGCGCTCCCTCTCGAAAGGAGCCATAAAATGACCATCCAGGTTCGTCCCTCCGAAGCCCGCGGCCATGCCCGCCATGGCTGGCTGGACTCGCACCACAGCTTCTCGTTCGGCCATTATTACGACGAGGCGCATATGGGTTTCCGGTCCTTGCGCGTCATCAATGAAGACCGCATCGACCCGGCCAGCGGTTTTCCGACCCATCCGCACCGCGACATGGAAATCATCTCCTATGTGGTCGAGGGCGCGCTGGCCCATCGCGACACCACCGGCGCCGACGGCGTGATCCGTCCCGGCGACATCCAGGCCATGTCGGCCGGGACCGGCGTGCGCCACAGCGAGTTCAACGATCTGATCGACGCCAAGACCCGCTTCCTGCAGATCTGGATCATCCCGAACAAGGCCGGGCATCAGCCGCGCTATGGCCAGATCGCGATCCCGGACGCCGACAAGAAGAACGCCCTGCGCCTGCTGGTCGGCCCGGAAGACCGTGAAGGAAGCCTGCGCATCAATCAGGACGCGCTGATCTATGGCAGCCTGCTCGATGCCGGCAAGACGGTCACCCACGAACTGGCCTCGGGCCGCGGCGCCTGGGTCCAGGTGGTCGATGGCGAAATCGACGTCAACGGCACCGTACTCAAAAGCGGCGACGGCGCCCAGATCGAGGATGTCGCCAAGCTGACGGTGACGGCAAAACAGGACACCGAATTCCTGCTGTTCGATCTCGCCTGACGCTGGTGTCCCGATCGCGAAGTTCGCATCGTTTCGATCATTCGCCTGCCGAACTTCGCGATCGATCCAGGACACCACCGTTATTGCTTGAAAGGGTGTGGCCGAAAGATTCTTGAGTTCCTAAAATCGCTAATGTCAAAGCGCGTAGGAACTCAAGAATCACCACACCCGTGTGGACGGCCCGTCTATGATGGGCCGTCCATTTTCGTTTTCGGGGGATCGATGGAGCGGCGGAACATTCTGGAAATTTCGCGGGTCAAAGCCTATTCGGACGGCATCTTCGCCATCGCGGCCACTCTGCTCGCCTTCAACATCAAGCTGCCCGGCGACGTCGATCTGCCTGCCGGAGAGCTGCTCGGCCGATTATGGCCGCAGATTTCGGCCTTCCTGATCAGCTTCATCGTCGCCGCGATCTATTGGCGCAATCACAACCGCCTGTTTTCGCTGCTGGACCGGGTCGACACCCGGCTCAATCAGCTCAATATGGCTTTGCTGGCCGCCGTGTGCCTGATGCCCTTTTCCACCGGTCTGATCGGCAGCTTCCACCCCGGCGCGGGGCCGTTGACACTCTATGCCGGAACCATCGCCATAATCGGTCTGCTGAGCGCGACGCAGTGGGCTTACGCCGCATGGCGGCCCGGACTGCTGGCGCCGCACGCCACCGCGGCGGAAATGCGGGGCTGGCTCCTCGTCGCCTGCGTCGCGCCCGCCATTTTCCTTCTTTCAATCGCCCTGGCCGGCCTTTCCGTCGAGTGGGCCATGGGTTCCTGGGGGCTGATCGTCGTGTTCTTACCTCTGGCGCGGCGTATGACGCACCGTTAAACTCCCGCCGCTTTTCTGCTTTCGAGAGATCCCCCCAAATGTCAAAACTCGCTCGTCTGTTCGCCGGCTTTGCCGTCGCCGCGGCCATCCTTGGCGGCGCGGCCCAGGCCCATGCGCTGCTGCTGTCCTCCAAGGTCGAGGGCCAGGACGTGATCCTGCGCTATAACGGCCGCGTCGACGCCGCCCGCTCGCGCATCACCGTGCTCAAGTCCGACGGCAGCGAAGTCGCCAAGATCGACTGCCAGGCCGGTGAAGACCAGGCCACGCTCAAGGGCCATCTCAATGGCATCGAGCCGGGTTCCTATGTCCTGCGCTGGGAAGTGCTGTCGGTCGACGGCCATATTTCGCGCGGCGACCAGCCCCTGGTATTGCCAGCGCCATGACCCTTCCCGCCGATCTCGCCGCTTTCATCACCATGCTGCTGCGAGGCTGCCAATTGGCGGCCCAGTCGCTGCTGATCGGCGGCCTGGCTTTCCTTCTGCTGCTGGCCCGTCCGCTGGCGCCCGCCTTGCCGGACGGCGCGGGCGCGCAATTGCTGGACAAGAGCAAGCTCTGGGCCGGCCGCGCCGGCCTGCTGCTGGCGGTGGTCGGCGCGCTCGATGTCGGCATCAATCTGGTCAATCTCAATCAGACCCTGGGGCTGAGCCTGCGGGAAGCGCTGGGCGCCGAATTCATCGCCTGGACCGCGCTGGCGGTGGTGGGTGGACTGACCGCCTGGCTGTGGCTGCGCACCCTGCGCGGACCGCTGGCCGCCATCCTGCTGCTGGGCAGCACGGCCGCCGCGCTGGCCGCTGCCTTGATGTCCAGCCACGCCTCGGCCCGCCTCGACGGACGCCTGTTCTACATGTCGGCCGACGCGCTGCACCAGCTGGGCGCGGCGATCTGGATCGGCGGCATTCCCTTCATGCTGCTCGGCCTCGGCGTGACCGGTCCAGCCGGCAAGGCGATGGTCGGCACCCGTTTTTCGCAGATGTCGATGGGCGCGGTGGCGATCCTGGCCATCGGCGCCCTGATCATGGGTATCGGCTATAGCGGCTCCTGGGCCGCCTTCGTCGGCACCGCCTATGGCGCCATGATGACGACCAAGCTGTTCCTGCTCGGCGTGCTGCTGGCGATGGGTCTGATGAACCTGCTCACCACGCACGGCAGCAATGATGACCCGGATATGTTCCGCCTGCGCCGTTTCGCCGAAGTAGAGATCGGCATCGGCATCGCCGTGATGTTCATCGGCGCGTCGCTGGCCACCCAGCCGCCCGCCGCCGATCAGGCGCTCGACCCTGCCTCGCTGGCGTCGTTCCACGAGATCGTCGAGCGCATGACCCCGACCGTGCCGCGCCTGGTCGGCCCGTCGCACGACCTGGTGACCATCCCCACCGACCAGCTGGTGGCGTCGAATTTCGAATCCTCCGACGCCGACAAGGCCTGGTCCGAGGTCAACCACCACTGGGCCGGCTTGTTCCTGCTGACCCTGGCGGCGCTGGCGCTGCTGGAGCGCACCGGCCGCGCGCCGTGGGCGCGCAACTGGCCGCTGATGTTCCTCCTGCTGGCCGCCATGCTGTTCGTCCGCTCGGACCCGGAAAGCTGGCCTCTGGGGCCGATTCCGTTCTGGACCCGTTTCATGGACCCCGAAGTCATGCAGCATCGCCTGGTCATGCTGCTGCTGGTGCCGTTCGGCGTCTTCGAATGGGCAGTGCGAACGGGACGGCTGACGCGGAATTGGGCTAAGATGGTGTTCCCCGCCCTCTGTGTGCTGGGCGGAACCCTGCTGCTGGCCCATACCCACAGCCTGACCGATGTGAAGCAAAGCTATCTGATCGAGCTGAACCATCTGCCGATGGGCGCCTGCGGCATTCTCGCCGGCTGGGCGCGCTGGCTCGAACTCAGAGGCCGCGGCTGGCCGGTCAGGATGGCCAGCTGGATCTGGCCGATCTGCTTCGTGATGATCGGCCTTCTGTTGCTCGACTACCGGGAATCGTGATCATGCGTACTCTGCTCGTCTCCATCTTCTGTCCCGACCGCGCCGGCCTGATCGCCGCCATTTCCAACCGCCTGTTCGAACTGGGCGCCAATCTCGGAGACGCCAGCTTCGCGGTGCTCGGCACCGCTGCCGAATTCACCGCGATCTGCAGTGTTCCGGACCATGTCGGCGACGCCGACCTGAAGGATGATCTGTCCCGTCTGGCCGAACTGGCCGGCGCGGAAATCTCGGTCAAGGGCTTCGGCCTCGACGCCGGTCACGCGCCGAGCGCCCACATCACCCATGTGGTGTCGGTGGGCGGCGGCGACCGGCCCGGCCTGGTGGCGGCCCTGGCCGAGCTGTTCGCCGGCTTCAAGGTCAATATCGTCCGCATGGATGCCCAGACCCTGCCGGGCAGCGGCAACGGGCGCTATGTCACACGTTTCGCCCTCAACATTCCGACCAATTCGGTCAATGCTTGCCTCGCCGCGGTGGCCAACACCGCCGGCGAACTGGGCTTGACCTGCAGCTGGACCGAGGAAAAACGCTAATGCCCCTTTTGCTTGCCATCGCGATCGCCATTCTTCAGGGCGTCACCGAACTGTTTCCGGTTTCGAGCCTCGGCCATGCGGTGATCCTGCCGGCCCTGCTCGATCTGCCGCTCGACCAGAAGGCGCCGGAATATCTGCCCTTCCTGGTGGTGCTGCATGTCGGCACGGCGGTTGCGCTGCTGCTCTATTTCGCCAAGGACTGGATCGGTATCGCCAGCTCGCTGATCGCCTCTCCGTCCGCCACGCGCGATATCAATCGCGGCATCCTGGTCAAGGTGATCGTCGCCACCATCCCCGCCGTGGTTCTGGGCGTGGTGTTCGAGCACAAGCTGAAGGATCTGTTCGGCAATCCGCTGGCCGCCTCGGGCTTCCTGTTCGTCAACGGCTTCGTGCTGTTCTATGGCGAGAAGCTGCGCAAGCGCTTCGCCCTCGCCAATGACCGCAAGGAACTGGCCCATCTGACCTGGAAGGGCGCGCTGGCGATCGGCCTGTGGCAGTGCCTGGCCTTCTTCCCGGGCATTTCGCGGTCCGGCACGACGATGGTGGGTGGCCTTATCGCCGGCCTGACCCATCGCGCCTCGGCGCATTTCTCGTTCCTGATCGCCACCCCGGTGATCCTGGGCGCCGCCGTGCTCGAAGTGCCGAAGCTGCTGCATGCGGGAGCCGCCGCCAGCTTCGGCGTGACCTCGATCATCGCCGGTGTCGTCGCGGGCATCACCGCTTACGGCAGCATCGCCTTCCTGATGCGCTATTTCGGCAAGGGCGAGTTCGAAGCGCTCAATCCCTTCGCTTACTATTGCTGGCTGGCCGGCGGCGCCGCCTTCCTGTATTTCACTTTCGCCTGAGGGGGACCCAATGGCCGACGAAGAAGATCCGATCCGCAGCTTTCTGCGCTCCGCGCTCGCCAGCGGCGAGTCCTTTGCCCCGCAGAAGCTGGCCCAGGATTTCTATGCGACCCGCGCCAAGGCCGGTGACCCGCCGGATGCCTGGCGCCGTTATCTGCAGGCCTTCAAGCAGCAGATCACCTCGCTGGCCAAGGCCGGCGAGCTGGAATATCTGCGCAAGGGCAAGCCCGTTCCGCTCGACGAGGTCAAAGGCGTGGTGCGGGTCCGGAAAGCCGGCTCCTGAAGGAAGAGGCAGCCGGTGCGTTCTCTGCTGACGCTCGCCGCCCTGCGAACCTTGATCGCCGCGGGCGCCGCGGCGGAGCCGGTGACGCTCGAATATAGCGATATTCCCCCGTTCAGCTATCTCGCGGACGGACAGCCGACCGGACCGGGCCTGACGCTGGCCCGGTCGATCACGGCCGGGCTGGGCATCCCGTTCCGCCGCCAGCTGGTGCCGATCCGGCGGATCAATTTCGAGGCGGCCAACGCCCCGCTGATCGTCGCCGCCATCGTCCGCACCCCGCAGCGGGACGAGCTTTACCAATGGATCGGCAAGCTGTGCAGCGATCCCTTCGTGATGGTGACCCGCGCCCCCACCCCCGCCGTCGACAGTCTGGAGGATGCGCGCAACCTCAATCTGATCGCGGTGGTGGCCGGCGCGTCCAACGAAGCGCTGCTGCTGTCGCAGGGCCTCACCAATCTCGACGTCGCGGGGTCGATCGAGCTGGAGGTCCGCCGGCTGGCCGAGGGCCATGACGATGCCTGGTTCGCCCCGGGCCGCTCCGCCCTGTTCGCCTGGAAAGCGGCCGGGCACGACCCGGCCCAGCTGCGGCTCGGGGCGCCCCTCACGCCGATGGAAATCTGGATGGCGGCATCGAAATCGGTGCCTGAACCGATCGTTCAGACCCTGCGCGAGCGGTTCGACGAACAGGTTCGGTCCGGGGCCGTGGCGGCCGCAACCGGCTGCCCGGACTGAAATCCGTTCAGGCGCCGTGGATCGGCACGACCCGCGCCACCATCACCGCGATCCCCCAAATCACGAACCCGCCCAGCGCCAGGCCGCAGCCGACCCAGCCCGAGGACTGCCAGCCATAACCGGCGGCGATGGTCATGCCGGCCAGCAGCGGACCGAGCGCGTTTGCGGTGTTGAAGGCGGAATGGTTGAGCGCGGCAGCCAAGGCCTGGGCGTCGCCGGCGACATCCATCAGGCGGGTCTGCAGCACGGTGGCGAGCGAGGCGCCCAGCCCGATGCAGAACACATCCAGCGACACCAGCCAGAAATTATGGACCGCCAGGGTATAGAGCGCGAGGGTCGCCGCCGAGAACAGCAGCAGCAGGCCGGCCGTGCGCATGATGGCGCGGTCGGCGAACATCGGGATCACGATATTGCCCAGCGTGCCGCCGATGCCGAAGGCGGCGAAGGCCAGCGGCAGGCGGTCGGGCGATGCGCCGGTCACCTCGATCAGCGTCGAAGCGAGATAGGTATAGACCGCGAACAGGCCGCCGAAGCCCACCGCGCCGATCAGCAGCGTCAGCCAGACATGGATCTTCGCCAGGGCGCCGAGTTCGCGCAGGGGGCTGGCGTAAGGGTTGCCCTTGTCGCGCGGCGCGAAGATCGCCACCAGGATGGCGGTCAGCACCGACAGGGCTGCGACAATGCCGAAGCTCCAGCGCCACCCGACCACCTGGCCCAGCCAGTTGGCGGCGGGAACACCGATGGTGGTGGCGATGGTGAGGCCCAGGATCACCCGTCCCACCGCCTGGGTGCGCTGGTCGGGCCGGACCAGCGATGCCGCCAGCAGCATGGCGATGCCGAAATAGGCACCGTGCGGCAGGCCGGACAGGAAGCGGAACAGCAGCATCGAGGGATAATCGGGGGCCAGGCCGGACAGGCCGTTGGCCACCGCGAACATGCCCATCAGCAGCATCAGCAGAGTGCGCCGCGCCATGCGCGCCGTCAGCACCGCGATCAGCGGAGCACCCACCACCACGCCCAGCGCATAGGCGCTGATCACATGGCCTGCCGTCGGCGCATCGATGCCCAGATCCTTCGAAAAATAAGGAAGCAGGCTCATCGTCGCGAATTCGGTGGTACCGATGGCGAAACCGCCCATGGCCAGCGCGAAATGGATGATGCCCGGATGGAATATCCGCTTGTCAACGCTGTCAGGGGGCATGATTTCCGCTCAAAAGCGCTTATGTATGGATGGTGGCGGGTTTCGTAAACCCCTTCTTGGAATCATTCCGCCCTTTGCCAGGTCTGCGACCGCCCGAAGAGCGACAAACCAACATACCCGCGCACGACCAGCCGCTTTCCCTCACCCTCCAGGCGCAGGAGACAGCTATAGACCGTCCCGGATTCGGGATCGAGAACATCGCCGCCGCTGAACCCGTCGACATCGGCCTTGAGGTTACGAAGGATTACCATTCCGGCCACCGGCTGGTCCTTGCGCTCGTCCTCGCAGGCGTTGCAGCGGGCATCCGCCTCCTCGGGCACCAGATTGGCCTCGATCCGGCCGAAATAGGCCTCGCCCTGACGATAGATACGGACTAAAGCACGCGGCGCACCGGTATGATCGTCAACAGTTTTCCAAAGTCCTTCGGGTGACGCCGAAGGCTCCGCGTGAACACCCCATGACAGCGTGGCGAGGACCACTGCCGACACACAGTTGAAAAATGCAACTCTCAAACTTTCCCCCATAACGCATTTTTACCGTGCCAAACCTGTGGCCGCTCTGTTACAGGAAATTTCAATCAAAGCGGTCCGCTTAAACGAGAGTATAGTATCCCATGTCGTCTCACGAGGGACATCAGCGCGTGGCTTTCACGCGCGTGGCCATTACCGGTATAGCCGCTCGCCTGCCCGGCGCCCGCAACGAAGAAGAATTCTGGCAGATGCTCGTTGACGGACGCTGCGCCGTCGGAGCCCTGCCACCCGGCCGCTGGAGTCCCGACCGCTACTTCCATCCGCGCACCAGCGAACCCGGTTTCAGCTATACTTTCGCCGGCGGCTATCTCGACAATCCGTGGGACTTCGATCCCTCGGTATTCGGCATCTCCCCGCGTGAGGCCGCCGAGATGGACCCGCAGCAGCGCCTGCTGCTGGAAGTGGTGTGGAGCGCCCTCGAAGACAGCGGCATTCCGCCGAGTTCCCTGGCCGGCAAGACTGTCGGCGTCTATGTCGGCGCCTCCAGCCTCGATTACGGCAATCTGCACACCACCGATCCGGCCGCGATCGAAAGCCATTTCATGACAGGCAACACCCTGTCGATCCTGTCCAACCGCATCTCCTATATCTACGATCTGCGCGGCCCCAGCTTCACGGTCGACACCGCCTGCTCGTCCTCCATCGTCGCCTTCGCCGAAGCCCAGTCCGCCATCTCGTCGGGCCGCATCGACATGGCGATCGTCGCCGGCGTCAACATGCTGCTGGCGCCCAGCTCCTTCATCGGCTTCTCGCGCGCCTCTATGCTGTCGCCGACCGGCCTGTGCCGCCCGTTCTCCGCCATCGGCGACGGCTATGTGCGCGCCGAGGGCGCGGTCGCCATGGTGCTGGCCAGCGAGACCATCGCCAAGCAGCGCGCCTATCCGGTCCGCGCCGTCGCCCTCGCCTCGGGCATCAATTCCGACGGCCGCACCAACGGCATTTCGCTGCCTTCGATGGAAGGCCAGCGCGAGTTGCTGCGCCATGTCTACGAAACCATCGACCCCAACCGCCTGGCCTTCGTCGAAGCGCACGGCACCGGCACCCGCGTCGGCGACCCCGCCGAAGCCATCGCCATCGGTGAAGCCCTTGGCCGCCCGCGCTCGGCGCCGCTGCCGATCGGCTCGGTCAAATCCAATATCGGCCATCTCGAACCCGCCTCCGGCCTGGCCGGCCTCTACAAGGCGATCATGGCCCTCGAACACCGCGTGCTGCCGCGCTCGCTGCACGCCGAGGAACTGAACCCGGCGATCGATTTCGCCGACCTCAATCTGACCCTGGCCCGCGAAGCCGTCGCCCTGCCGAAGGACGGCACCTGGCTGGCCGGCATCTCCAATTTCGGCTTCGGCGGCACCAATGCGCACGTCGTGGTCAGCCAGCCCGAACCCGCCGCGCCCGCCGCGACGGCCGAAGCCCAGGCTCCGCGCCTGATGATGCTGTCGGCCTTCTCGCGCCCGGCTCTGCATGACGCCGCCCGCGCCGCCGCCGAACTGATCGAGTCCGGCGCGGATGCCGCCGACATCGCCGCCGGCTATGCCTGGCAGCGCGACAAATCCGCCCATCGCGTGGCTCTGCCGCTCGGCGAAACCGGCGCGTCCGTCGCGGCTCTGAAAAGCTTTGCCGAGACCGGCGCCATCGCCGACGGCATCGCCGGCACCGCCCCCTCGGCGGCGCCCAAGGTCTGCTTCGTGTTCTCCGGCAACGGCTCGCAATGGGCCGGCATGGGCCGCGGCGCTTTCGCCCGCAATGCGGTGTTCCGCAAGCATTTCGAAAGCATCGACGCGCTGTTCGCGCACCACGCCGACTGGTCGCTGGTCGAGGCCCTGCACGATGACGGCCTGGCCGAGCGCCTGAAGCTGACCCGCGTGGCGCAGCCGATCCTGTTCGCCCTGCAATCCTCGCTGAACGCCGCCCTGGCCGCCTGGGGCATCAAGCCGGACATGGTGCTGGGCCATTCGGTCGGCGAAGTCGCCGCCGCCGAAGCCGCCGGCATCCTCAGCCTGGCCGAAGCGGTGCGCGTGATCTATCTGCGCAGCGAGCATCAGGAAAGCGCCTTCGGTCTCGGCACCATGGCGGTGGCCGGCCAGTCGCAGGAAAACACCCTGAGCCTGATCGCCGACAGCGGCCTGGCCGGTCTCGAAGTCGCGGCGATCAACAGCCCGAATTCGGTGACGATCTCCGGCCCGGTCGACGCGATCAAGACCTTCTCGCAATTCGCCCGCAAGCGCCGCGTCGCCGTGCGCGCGCTCGATCTGGCCTATCCCTTCCATTCCGCCCTGCTCGAACCGCTGAAACAGCCTTTGCTCGACGCGCTGGGCAAGGTCGAGGCCGGCAATGGCGACGGCGCCCTGTTCCTGTCCACCGTCACCGGCAGCGAAACCGCCGGCGCGACGCTGGACGCCGATTACTGGTGGCACAATGTGCGCGAGCCGGTGCAGTTCCGCGGCGCAGTGACCAGCGCGGCGCAGAAGGGCGCCACCCTGTTCATCGAGATGGGCCCGCGCCCGATCCTGACCGCCAACATCAGCGACATTCTCGATGAAGGCGGCTTCGACGGCGCCTCGCTGCCCAGCCTGACCGACAAGGAAAGCGCCGAGACTCCCACCGATCCGCTGGTGATGGTGGCCGCCCGCGCCCTGGTTCTGGGCTGCCGCGTCGACGCCGAAGCTCTGTTCGGCTCGCGCCCGGCGCAGCGCGTCAAACTGCCGGCCTATCCGTGGCAGTACAAGCCCTACAAGCAGCATCAGACCAATGAAGGCCTGGACATCTACGGCTCGGTGCCGCGCCATCCGCTGATCGGCGCCCGCCTGGCTTCCGGCACGCCGGAATGGCGCAACCTGATCGATGCCGCGACCGTGCCCTATCTGGCCGACCACTGCATCGACGGCGAGATCATCGTTCCCGGCACCGGCTTCGCCGAAATGGCCCTGGCCGCCGCCCGCGAGATCTATCCGGAAGGCCCGATCGGCCTCGAGGATTTCGACCTGCTGCAATGGCTGCCGATTCCCGCCGACGGGATGAAGGAAGTCTCGGTCCGCCTCAGCGGCGATACCAACGTGATCGAGATCTGGGCCCGTCCGCGCCTCGGCGAGGATGAGTGGACCCTGTGCGCCCGCGGCCGCATCGTGCGCGTCGCCTCGCCGACCCCGGCGGTGATTCCGCGGCGTACCGATCTGCCCCAGCACTTCTCGTCCGAGCAGGTCTATGAGAGCGCCACCCGTGTCGGCGTCGAGTATGGCCCGCTGTTCCGCCGCGTGCTGCGCGCCAGCCGTAACGCAACCCTGATCGAAGTCGATCTGGCGCCGTTCGAGAATGCCGCCGGAATCGCCACCCGTCCGCAGGTGCTGCACCCGATCGCCCTCGATTCGGCCTTCCACGCCATGTTCGAGAACATCAAGGCGCGCGACGGCGAGCGTTATGCCTTCCTGCCGGTCCGTTTCGGCCGCCTGCGCGTCGACCGCGACGGCGCCGTTCCCAACCGCGCCCGCGTCTTCGTCGACCGCGAGACCGACGATTCCCTGTCGATCACCGTCGACCTCTATGACGATGAGGGCTTCATCGCCGGTCTCGGCGCCGGCCTGTTCCGCGCCGTCACCCTCGACCGCCGCAAACAGCCCAATGTGTTCTTCCATGAGCAATCGGTCCGCCTGGAGCGCGAAAGCACCGCGATCAAGCATGCCGCTTTGGCCGGCCTCAAGCGCGAAACCCGCGAGAACCGCCCGGATTCCTGGCTGATCCTGGAAGCCTTCTCGCGCTCGCTGGCCTGGACCGCGCTGAGCGGCAAGCCGCTCGATGCCGCCAGCCTCGACGAGACCCAGCGGGCCCTGCTCGAACATCTGCACGCCGCCGATCTGGCCGAGGAAACCCCGGAAGGCTGGGTGCTGGCCGAGGAAAGCGGTCTGCCCGAGCCCGCCGACATCCTGACCACCTTCGCCGCCGAATTCGCCGGCGCCACGCCGGAGATCGTCCTGGCCGCCCAGGCCCTGTCCGGTGACGGCGCGGAAATCCGTCCGGCCCTGGTCGAGCAGTTCGAGACCAGCTCGATCCTGTTCGAGCCGTTGCACTCTTCGGCTCTCGCCATCTGCGAAGCGGTCCAGGCCCGTCTGGCGCCGGAACCGCTGCGCATCCTGGTCGCCGAATCCTCGTGCCTCGGCCTGCTGCGCGCCTTGTCGCCGCTGGTCCGTCAGGGCCGCGCGGTGGTGACCGTGCTCGGCACCGACGCCCGCCGCGTCAATCTGACCGCCGCCCGCCGCGGCCCGGTCGACGGCTTCACCTTCGAAGCCATCGACGCCGACGCCGACGAAGCGGCTCCCGCGCAATACGATCTGGCCCTGGCTTTCGCCTTCGGCCCGGTCTTCAACGCCGACACCGCCCTCGGCCGCGCCATCGCCCGCCGTCTGGCGCCGGGTGGCGTGCTGTGCGCCTTCCAGCCGAGCGAAGCGCTGAGCTTCGACCTGCTGCTCGCCGCGTCCGAACAGGGCGTCGGCCGGGTCCGCGCGGCGCAGGACAGCGCCCGCCTGCTGGTCGCTTCCGGCTTCGGCGCGATCGACAGCCATGAGCTGCCCGACAATATGGGCACCGTGCTGCTGGCCGCGACCGACCGCACCCAGGCCGCCAAGCCGCACACCGCCATTCCGGTGGTGATGGTCGACCGCCCCTCCATCGTCATGGAGCAGCTGGCCCAGGCCCTGCGCATGGATGGCACGCCGCTGCACCGCCTGCTCCCCGCCGACATCGCCGCCGGCTGGACCGCGCTCGCCGCCCAGTGGAGCGCGGATCAGACCGTCGAAGTGGTCTTCCCGGCCATCTTTGACGAGGAAACCGGGCTCGACCAGTCGATCGCCCAGCTCGCCGCGCTGCTGGAAGCCATGCAGGGCCGCAAGGACCGCCTGTGGCTGGTGACCCGCGGCCGCAGCGCCGCGGAAGGCGCCGGTCTCGATCCCCGCGCCGAGGCGCTGTGGTGCTTCCTGCGCGTCGCGATCAACGAATATCCCGGCCTGACCATCAAGCTGGTCGACCAGGCTCCGCGCCTCGACCCCGAGCTGGCGGCCCGCCGCCTGGCGGAATTGCTGGCCGGCACCATCGCCGATGCCGAACTGGCCATCGACGAGCAGGGCCTGACCGCGGTTCGCGTGCTGACCGGCCTCGGCCGCGAAGCGACCGACCTCGAAGTGCCGGCGGTGCGCATCGAACTGCGCACCAAGGGCATGCTGTCCCAGTTCGACTGGGTCGAGATGGAGCGCCGGGCCCCCGGTCCGCGCGAAGTCGAGGTCGCGATCGAATCCTCGGGCCTCAATTTCCGCGACATCATGCTGGCCACCGGCCTGCTCGACGACGACGTGCTCGATGACGGCCTGGCCGGCGCCGTGTTCGGCTTCGAATGCGCCGGGCGCGTCGTGGCCGTCGGCTCCGAGGTCACCGAACTCGCCGTCGGCGACGCGGTGACCGGCTTCGGCCGCCAGAGCTTCGCCAGCTACACCACCGCCGATGTCGGCGTGTTCACCAAGCTGCCCGACGAGGTGCCGCTGGAAGCCGCCGCGACCATCCCGGTGGCCTTCCTGACCGCCTGGTACGCCCTGGTGCACCAGGCCCGTCTGCAGGCCGGCGATTGGGTGCTGATCCATGGCGCCGCCGGCGGCGTTGGCATCGCGGCGATGCAGATCGCCCGCCTGCTGGGGGCGCGCATCGCCGCCACCGTCAGCACGCCCGACAAGCGCGCCTTGGCCAAGCTCTATGGCGCCGAGCGCATCTACAATTCGCGCAGCACCGCCTTCGCCGACGAAATCCGCGCCGATCTGGGCGGCGTCGACGTGGTGCTGAACTCGCTGGCCGGCGAAGCCATGCTGGCCAGTGTGAAGTGCCTGAAGCCGTTCGGCCGCTTCATCGAGCTGGGCAAGCGCGATTACGTGCTCAACACGGCGATGGGCCTGCGTCCGTTCCGCCGCAATTTGACCTATTACGGCGTCGATCTCGACCAGCTGCTGGCCGCCAACCTGCCCTTGGCGCAGAAGCTGATGGGCGAGCTGATGGGCCACTTCTCCAGCGGCGCCCTGGCGCCCCTGCCCTATCGCAGCTTCGAATGGTTCGAAGCCGGCGAGGCCTTCCAGCTGATGCAGGCGGCCGGCCATGTCGGCAAGATCGTGGTCCGCCCGTCCGCCCGTCCGATCGCCACCAAGGTGGCGCGCGGCGCCTTCAAGCCCGGTCCCGGCTGCCATCTGGTGGTCGGCGGCGCCGGCGGCTTCGGCTTCGAGACCGCTGCCTGGCTGGCGGAAAAGGGCGCCGAGACCATCGTCGTGGCCTCGCGCCGCGGGGCGCTGGAACCCGGCGTCGAGACCCGTGCCGCGGCCCTGCGCGCCAGCGGTGTGAAACTGCTGGTCGAAGCGCTGGACGTCACCGACGCCAAGGCGGTCGAGGTCCTGGTGCAGAAGCTGACCCGCGAGCATGGCCGCCTGGCCGGCGTCATGCACGCCGCCATGGTGCTGGATGACGGCATGATCTCCGGCCTCGAACCGTCGCGCACCCGCAAGGTGCTGGCGCCGAAGGTGCAGGGTGCCGACAATCTCGACCGCGCCACCCGCAATTCGGGCCTGGACTATTTCGTCGCCTTCTCGTCGGTGACGACGATGATCGGCAATATGGGCCAGGGCGCCTATGTCGCCGCCAACGGCTATCTGCAGGGATTGATGCGCCGCCGGCGCGCCGCGGGCCTGCCCGGCCTGGCGGTCGGCTGGGGCGCCATCGGCGATGTCGGCGTTCTCGCCCGCGATGCCGAGGGTGCCGCCAAGCTGGAGCGCATCAGCGGCATCATCGCCATGCGCGCCGGTGAAGCCCTCTCGCATCTGGAAGGTCTGCTGACCCGCCAGGACAGCTGCCCCGACACCGTCCATTGCGCTTCGTTCAAGCCGGCTGCCGGCCTGCAGGGCCTCAAGTTGCTCAGCACCCCGGCCTTCGGCACTTTGTTCGCGGCGGCCGAGGGCGGCGCCGGCGAGTCCGGCGTCGATCTGGCCGGCCTGATCGCCGAAAAGGGCGAGCTTGCCGCCCGCGGCATCGTCGCCGGTCTGGTGGCGCAGGAAGTGGCGCGCATCCTCCGCCTCACCGCCGAGGATATCGATGTGGCCCAGCCGCTCGACGATCTCGGCATGGACAGCCTGATGAGCCTGGAACTGCGCATGGGCATCGAGGCGCGCTTCGGCGTCGAGCTGCCGGTGGTGGCCATCAGCGCGGGCGTCAATGTCAATGAACTGGCGACGCGCCTGATCGCCGCTGCCAGCGATGGAAAAGCCCCGGCCGAAGACAAGGGACCGGGTGCGATGGAGTTGAACCTGATGCAGCGCCATGGCGGCGATATCGATGTGACCGAACTGGCCGCCGTGACCGACATCGTTGAGGAGAGCCGCGCTGCGGTGACGGCCCTGCTGTGAGCTTTTTTCTTTCCGGCGTGCGACTGCACGCCCGCGCTGCCGACAGCGTCGAACACACAGACACAATAGCTTGGCGCGGTAGCCAAGCGCATGGAATGCGCGCCCGGCGCTTGAGGGACATATAAATGACCGACAATCCCATTGGAGGCCTGACCCGTTCGGTCAAGTCCGCGCTGCTCGACACCATGCGCAAGAGCAGCGACAAGGCTCCCCGCACCGCGGCCGCGGCCCCCCAGGGCAAGGGCCGCGATCTGTCGTTCGAAAGCCTGCCGGCCTATCAGCAGCTGAAGACCAGCCGCGCCATGGCCGACGCGCTGAAGATCAACTTCCCGTTCTACCGCCCGCACGACATCAAGGCGGGTGCGCAGAGCGTCATCGCCGGCAAGAGGGTGGTGAACTTCGCCTCCTACGACTATCTGGGACTCAACGGCCATCCCGAGATCACCAAGGCGGTGACCGAGGCGGCCGCGACCTGGGGCACCAGCGTCTCGGCCAGCCGCATCACGGCGGGCGAGCGCGGTTTCCACCGCGAGCTCGAACGCGCCATCGCCGATGTCTACGAAGCCGAGGATTCCCTGGTCTTCGTCAGCGGCCACGCCACCGCGATCTCGACCATCGCCGCGCTGATGGGGCCGAAGGACCTGATCCTTCACGATTCGCTGATCCATAATTGCGTCGTGGTCGGCGCCCAGGCCTGCGGCGCCACCCGCCGCTCCTTCCCGCATAACGACCTCGACGCGCTGCATGAAATCCTGCTGACCACGCGCGATCGTTTCGATCGCGTACTGATCGTCACCGAGGGCCTGTTCTCGATGGATGGCGACGGGCCGGATCTGGCCAAGCTGGTCGATCTGAAGGAGCGCTTCGAGTGCTGGCTGATGGTCGACGAGGCCCATTCGCTGGGCATTCTCGGCAAGACCGGCCGCGGCCTGTTCGAGATGGAGGGCGTCGATCCCAAGCGGGTCGACATCTGGCTCGGCACTCTGTCGAAGACCCTGGTCAGCTGCGGCGGCTATATCGCCGGCAAGCGCTCGCTGGTCGACTATCTCAAGCTGGCGGCGCCCGGCATGGTCTACAGCGTCGGCATGCCGGCGCCGGCCGCCATCGCCTCGCTGACCGCGCTGCAGATCATGAACCGCGAGCCCGAGCGCGTCTCGCGCCTGCAGGCCAATGGCAAGCTGTTCCTCGACAAGGCGCGCGAAGCCGGCCTCGATGTCGGCGACAGTTGGGGCTATGCGGTGACGCCGGTGATCCTGGGCGACAGCCTGCGCACCGTGCTGCTGGCCGAACGCCTGCTGGCGCGCGGCTACAACGCCTTCCCGATCGTGCCGCCCGGCGTGCCGGAGCAATCGGCCCGCCTGCGCTTCTTCATCTCCTCGGAACACACCACCGAAGAGATCGAAGGCGCGGTCGCCGCGACCAAGGAAGAGCTGGAAAAGCTGCAGAAGGAAGGCGTCTCCTTCGCCACCATGGCCAAGCTGATGAAAGCACGGCTTACCTCGTGAGCCGCAAATGCCTGGTCACCGGCGGGACCGGCCTGCTCGGTCTCAATCTGGCGCGCCGCCTGGTGCAGGCAGGCTGGGATGTCAGCGTGCTGAGCCGCAGCGAGGGCAATCGCCGCTATCTGTCCGACCTGCCCGTCACCTTCTTCCAGGGTGACGTCGGCACCGGCGAGGGCCTGGATCAGGCCACCGCCGGACAGGAGGTTGTCTTCCACGTCGCCGGCGACACCGGCTTTTGGAAGAAGCGCTATGCCCAGCAATGGCGCACCAATGTCGACGGCACCGTTAACGTCATCCAGTCGGCCAAACGCAGCGGCGTCCGCCGGGTGGTCCATACCAGTACGGTCGACGCCATCGGATTCAATCCTGACGGCTTGGCCGACGAGAGCTGGGCCGACTTCAATCTCGGCCGCTTCGGCTATCACTACGCCATCAGCAAGCGCGAAGCGGAGAAGCGCGCGCTGGCGCTGAACGGCGACGGCATCGAGGTGGTGGTGATCCAACCGGCTTCGATGATCGGCCCCTATGACGTGACCCTGCAATTCGGCCGGCTGTTCGCCGAACTGCGCGACGGCAAGGCCGCCGCGGTGCCGGGCGGCGGCGCGTCGTTCAACCATGTCGAAGCGGTGGCCGACGCCCATATCGCCGCCGCCGACCGCGGCGTGCCCGGCGAGTGCTATATCTGCGCCGGCGAACCCGTCTCCTATCGCCGCCTGTTCGACAGCATCGCCCGCCTCATGTCGGTCAAGCCGCCGCGCCTGACCGCGCCGGCCTGGGTGCTGATCGCCTATGGCTGGGCCGACGAAGCCATCGCCGGCCTGACCGGCAAGGCGCCGCAGATCAATCCCGGCATGGCCTATTATATGAGCCGCAATCCGCAATATAGCAGCGACAAGGCCATCGCCGCCCTGGGCTACCGGATCGTGCCGTTCGAGCAGGCGCTCGACGATGCCCATCGCTTTCTGACCGAACACGGGTTTCTGGCCTAGAAAGCCTGGGGGTCGCCCCTAATTATCCTCGTTTGAACGACGGGCCGGGGCATCCGATCCTGCCGGCATGAACCGGCTCCGTCTCGTCCTCCTCCTGCTCGCGGCGGCCTGGATCGCCCCGGCCGACACGCCGCCCGCTTATCTGCTGAAAGGCGGCACCATTCTGTCGATGAAGGCCGGGGAACCTCCCTTCCAGGCCGACATCCTGCTGCGCGGCGACAGGATCGCCGTCATCGCGCCGCATCTCGACGCTCCCCCCGGCGCCAAGACCATCGACGTATCCCGCCGCTATGTGCTGCCGGGTTTCATCGATATGCATGCCCATGTGACCTATCTGCACGATGGGGATTTCGGCAAAGGCTTCGACCTCGCCGTCAGCCGCGAAATTCTGGCCGAGCTGTTGCGCTACGGCGTCACGACGGTGCGCAATCCCGCCGCGCCGCCCGAAAAAGCCGTCGCGCTGCGCGAAGCGATCGATGGGCCGGCCATTGTGACGGCGGGACTGCCCCTGAATGGCGGCCGCTTCTCGACGCCGGAAGCCGTCGAGACCGAGGTGGAGCGCGAATGCGCGCTCGGCGTCGATTACATCAAGATCTATGCCCGCTCCACGCCCGACCTGACCAAAACCGCCATCGACGCCGCCCATCGCTGTGGCATCAAGACGATCGGGCACCTGCAGGCGACCGACTGGCCGACGGCGGCCCGCCTGGGAATCGATTTCCTGACCCATGCCGTCAGCTGGTCGGCCAGCGCTTTGCCGCCCGCCAAGCGGGCCGCCTACGAGGCCGAGATCAAACAGCGCGGCGCCATGAAGGCGCGGATCACCTGGCTGGAATCGCTCGATGTCGACGGCCCGGAGATGACGGAAATCGTCGATTCCCTGGTCGAACACCACATTTCCGTCGACCCGACCCTGGTCGCTTATGAGACCAAATTCGTTCCGTCGGCCAAATATCGCAGTGAAGAAAATCTGGCCTTGGCGCCTCAAGCCTTGCGCGAGGATTGGCGGGATGGCGGCCCGACCGGCGACTGGAGCGACGAGGACTTCTCCCGCATGAACAAGGCCTGGCCGAAGATGCTGGCCATCGTCCGGCGCTATTACGAGGCCGGTGTCCTGCTGACCACCGGCAGCGACCTGCCCAACATCTATGTGGTGCCGGGCGTCAGCCTGCATCAGGAAATGGAACTTCTGGCCGAGGCCGGCATTCCGCCGACCGACGTGCTGGCGATGGCCACGCGCAACGGCGCGGAAGCGCTCGGCAAGGCCGATGAGATCGGCACCATCGAGACAGGAAAGGTCGCAGATCTGGTCGTGCTGGAGCGCGATCCGCTCGACGACATCAGGAACACGCGGTCGATCGACTACGTCTTCCACCGCGGCGCGGTGATGGTCAGCGCGAATGCAGCAGGAGCAGCAGACCGATGGTGACCAGCGCCACCGCCTGGGTGGCGACGCGCAGGCTCATCAGCTTGGTGGCCCAGCGGTTATTGGTCTCGCCGCCTTTGACGAACACCGCCACGCCGGTCAGCAGAACGATCACCACCGCGGCGAGGGCAAGGCCCAGAACGAGATTCAAAGCGTGTTGCATGGAGCGACTCTAATACGGGCCGGCGTGGATTGAAAGCCCGTCCGGGTTGACCATGTGGTTGTCTATCGATAACAGACAACAAACGGAAAACGCTCCATGATCACCCGTCGCACTCTGCTTCAGTCGGCCGGAGCCGGCACACTGGGCGCAGCCGCCCTTCCCGCCGCTGCGGCCCCCGCCGCGGAAGCCAGGAAATTCTCAGGACCGCGAAACATGCCCCACGATATGACTCTGCTGGCGATCCGCAATGCGGATGGCAGCGATTCCCTCGGCGTCAAATTGGAGGGCGGCATCCTCGATGTGCGCGCCGCCGCCAAGCGCTTGAACCTGGCCGATCCCGGCAATCTCGATCAGGTGCTGCAGGAAAGCCGCGGCCCCGAACTGGCCAAGCTGGTCGAAGCCGCGCAGAAGGCCAGGCTGCCGCTGGTCGCGGAAAGCTCGATCACCCATGGCAAGCTGTTCTCGCATCCGGGCAAGATCATCTGCGTCGGGCTGAATTACCGCCGCCATGCCGAGGAAGTGAAGATGGCTTTCCCGAAATGGCCGGTGCTGTTCTCCAAATTCGACAATTCCCTGGCGGCGCATAATTGCACCATCAAGCTGCCGCCCAAGGAAGTCTCCTATAAATTCGACTACGAGACCGAGCTGCTGATCGTGATGGGCAAGACCGCCTATAACGTCTCCGAGGAGGAAGCCCTGTCCTATGTGGCCGGCTATTGCACCTCGAACGATTTCTCGGCGCGCGACCTGCAGCTGGAAACCGGCGGGCAGTGGCTGATCGGCAAGACGCTGGACGATTTCGCCCCGATCGGCCCCTATTTCGTCTCCGCCGACCGCGTGCCCGATCCCAACAATCTCAAGCTGACCACCACGGTCAATGGCGAGACCCGCCAGGATTGGAGCACCAACGACTTCATCTTCAATTGCCAGCAGCAGATTTCCTACATCTCCAAGCATTGGCCGCTGGAACCCGGCGACATCATCTTCACCGGCACGCCGCAGGGCGTCATCCTCGGCAAACCCAAAGAGGAACAGGTCTGGCTGAAGGCCGGCGACAAGATCACCAGCACCCTCGAAGGATTGGGCACCTTGTCCTTCACACTGGCTTGACAGCCTTTCCCCATCGGCTACGGTTTTCGCCCTGGGTTTTGGGGGAATGCCGTAGTCGGCGGGTCATGAATTATTTTCTGCAGCAGCTGATCAACGGCGTTACGCTGGGCGCCATCTACGGTCTCATCGCCATCGGCTACACGATGGTTTACGGCATCATCGGCATGATCAATTTCGCCCATGGCGACATCATGATGATCGGCGCCTTCATCTCCCTCATCGCCTTCCTGGTGATCGCGGCGCTGGGCGTCACCTCGGTGCCGCTGGCCCTGGTTCTGGTGCTGGTCTGCGCTCTGTTCTTCACCTCCGCCTATGGATGGGCGGTCGAGCGCGTCGCCTATCGCCGCCTGCGCGGCTCGTTCAAGCTGGCGCCGCTGATCTCCGCCATCGGCATGTCGATCGTGCTGCAGAACGGCGTGCAGCTGGTCCAGGGCGCGCGCGTCAAGCCCCTCGCCCCGGTCATCACCGGCGGCATCGAGCTGTCCGGCGCCGAGTCCAGCTATCCGGTCACGCTGGGCTGGCTGCAGATCGTCATCATCCTGCTGACCGTCGCTTTGATGGCCGGCTTCACCTGGCTGATCCAGCGCACCTCGCTTGGCCGCGCCCAGCGCGCCACCGAACAGGATATGGGCATGGCGATGCTGCTGGGCATCAATGTCGACCGCGTCATCTCGATGACCTTCGTGATCGGCGCGGCGCTGGCCGGGGTCGCCGGGTTGATGGTCACGCTCTATTACGGCGTGGTGGATTTCTACATCGGCTTCAATGCCGGCATGAAAGCCTTCACCGCCGCCGTGCTGGGCGGCATCGGCTCGCTGCCCGGCGCCATGCTGGGCGGGCTGCTGATCGGGCTGATCGAGGCGCTGTGGTCGGGCTATGGCAGCATCGAATACAAGGATGTCGCGGTCTTCGCCGTGCTGATCCTGGTGCTGATGTTCCGGCCCTCGGGACTGCTCGGTAAGCCGGAAGTGGAGAAGGTCTGATGGCCGCCTTCAAGGACGCCATTCTGGCCGGCCTGGTCGCGGCGCTCCTCGCGCTGCCGATGCTGGGCTTTCACCTCGGCGATTCGGCGCAGGGCCTGCAGCTGGAAACCCATCTGGAGCTGGTGCCGCTCGCCGCCGCTATCGTCTTCGCCGGACGGCTTGCGCTGAACCTCGCCGCGCCCTGGCTGGCGAAGTGGAAAGACCGCGCGCCGGCCGGCAAGCCGAAGCTGGAAACCGGCGTCAGCCGCCGCCCGCTCTATATCGGCATCGCCATGGCCGCCGCCGCGCTGATCCTGCCGCTGACGCCCTGGGGCGACCGCAACATCCTCGACAAGGCGACGCTGGTGCTGATCTACGTCATGCTCGGCTGGGGACTCAATATCGTGGTCGGGCTGGCCGGGCTGCTGGTGCTGGGCTATGCCGCCTTTTATGCGGTGGGCGCCTATGCCTTCGCCATTCTATCGCAGATGGGTTTCAGTTTCTGGCAGTGCCTGCCGATCTCCGGTGCCGTCGCGGCGCTGTTCGGACTGCTGGTCGGGTTCCCGGTGCTGCGTCTGCGCGGCGATTACCTCGCCATCGTCACCTTGGGCTTCGGCGAGATCATCCGCGTCATCCTGCTGAACTGGGCCAGCTTCACCGGCGGTCCCAACGGCATTTCCAGCATTCCGCGCCCCAGCTTCTTCGGCATGCCGATGACTGCCAGCTCGCCGGGCCACACGACCTTCCACGAATTCTTCGACATTCCCTTCTCGCCGGTGCAGCGCATCGTCCTGTTGTATTACGTGATCCTGCTGCTGGCGCTGGTCACCAATCTGGTATCCTTGCGCATCCGCCGCCTGCCGGTCGGGCGCGCCTGGGAGGCGCTGCGCGAGGATGAGATCGCCTGCCGGTCCTTGGGCATCAACCCGACCTCGACGAAATTGTCGGCCTTCGCGCTGGGCACCGCCTTCGCCGGATTCGCCGGCTGCTTCTTCGCCACGCGCCAAGGCTTCATCAGCCCGGAAAGCTTTTCCTTCATCGAATCGGCGGTGATCCTGGCCATCGTCGTGCTGGGCGGCATGGGCAGCCAGACCGGCGTGGTGCTGGCCGCCATCCTGCTGGTCGGCCTGCCCGAATGGTTCCGCGACCTGGCGCAATACCGCATGATCGCCTTCGGCGGGGCCATGGTGCTGATCATGCTGTGGCGGCCCAAGGGCCTTCTGGCCGGGCGCACGCCGACCATTCGCCTGAACAAGGGAGACGCGGCATGAACGCTCCCCTGCTCCAGGTCGAGAATCTGACCATGCGCTTCGGCGGGCTGATCGCCATCAACGATCTGTCGCTCACCGCTCGCCAGAACGAGATCACCGGCATCATCGGCCCCAACGGCGCCGGCAAGACCACTTTCTTCAATTGCGTGACCGGCTTCTACAAACCGACCGAGGGCCGTCTCACTCTGACCCCGCCCGATGGCGGAACCTGGCCGCTGCAAGCGATGCAGGGCTTCCGCATCGCCAAGAAAGCCCGAGTCGCCCGCACCTTCCAGAACATCCGGCTGTTCCCCGGCATGACGGTGCTGGAAAACCTGCTGGTGGCCCAGCACAACAGGCTGATGGCCGCGTCGGCGTTCTCCATCGCCGGGCTGTTCGGACTCAAAAGCTACCGCAAGGCCGAAGCCGAAGCGGTCGAGAAATCCCGCCAATGGCTGGCCCGCATCGGTCTGGAGAAATCCGCCGACCTGCCGGCCGGCTCGCTGCCTTACGGGGCGCAGCGGCGCCTGGAGATCGCCCGCGCCATGTGCACCGATCCGGTGCTGCTGTGCCTGGACGAGCCGGCCGCCGGCCTCAATCCGAAGGAATCCCTCGAACTCAACGATCTGCTGCTCGACATCCGCCAGACCAGCAAGATCGGGCTGCTGCTGATCGAGCATGACATGAGCGTGGTGATGAAGATCTCCGACCATGTGGTGGTGCTGGATTACGGCGCCCGCATCGCCGCCGGCACGCCCGAACAGGTGCGCCACGATCCTAACGTCATCCGCGCCTATCTCGGCGCCGACGAGGACGAGCCGCTGCCCGCCGTGGTCGCCAAGGACCTGGGAGAACAGTAATGCTCAAGGTCCAAGGCCTGTGCTCGGGATATGGCCGCATCCGGGTTCTCGAAGACGTGTCGATCGAGGTCGCCGAAGGCGAGATCGTCACCCTGATCGGCGCCAACGGCGCCGGCAAGACCACCCTCTTGATGACGTTGTGCGGCAAACCGGCCGCCAGCGCCGGCTCGGTCACCTTCCAGGGCAAGGAATTGCTCGGCATGCCGACCTGGAAGATCATCCGCCAAGGCATCGCCCATTCGCCGGAAGGGCGCCACATCTTCCCGCGCATGAGCGTGCTGGAAAATCTGCAGATGGGCGCCCAGGCCGCCGATCCCGCCCATTTCAAGCAGGATTACGAGCGGATGCTCGATTTGTTCCCCCGCCTGCGCGAACGCCTGAAGCAGCGCGCCGGCACCTTGTCGGGCGGCGAGCAGCAGATGCTGGCGATCGGCCGCGCTTTGATGGGCCGCCCCAAATTGCTGCTTCTGGACGAACCCAGCCTCGGCCTGGCGCCGATGATCGTGCGGCAGATCTTCGACATCATCCGCGAGATCAACCAGAAGGACGGCATGACCGTGCTGCTGGTCGAACAGAACGCCTTCCACGCCCTCAAACTGGCCCATCGCGGCTATGTGATGGTGCAGGGCCGCATCACCATGGCGGGAACCGGCGCCGATCTCCTGGCCGATCCGAGCGTTCGCGCCGCCTATCTGGAAGGCGGCGCCTGACGCTGCGTCACCGGTGTTCGCGGCTGTAGGTCTGGATCAGGCTGATATAGTTCGCGCGCTCATAGGCACCGGGCTCCTTGATCCGGCTGCGGCTCATCACGCCGCGCACGCGGTCCAGCGAATCGAGCCGCCGGGAGTCGAGCCAGGCACGCAGGCCATCGAGCAGCGTGTGCACATGATCGGGACCATGGCGCAGAATGGATGCCGTCGTCATCACCACGTCGGCGCCGGCCAGCAGGAGCTTGAGTACATCCTCTGCGTTATCCACACCCGTCGATGCCGCCAGCGAACAACGCACCTGCCTGTAAAGAATGGCGATCCAAAGCAGCGGCAGGCGCAATTCCGGCGGCGAGCTCAGCTCCAGTTCGCGGGATAGTTTCAGGCGCAACAGGTCGATGTCGGGTTCGATGAGGCGGTTGAACAGCACGACGCCTGCCGCGCCCTCCTCCGCCAGTCCGGCGACGACATGGCCCACGGAACTGAGAAAGGAAGGAATCTTCGCGACGACCGGAATGCTCACCGCGCGCCGTACGGCGGCCACCACGTCGAGATAGCGCTGTTCGATCTGGGCCCCGGACTGGGTGATATCGACCGGCACATAATAGATGTTCAGTTCCAGCGCATCCGCGCCCGCCTCCTCGACCATCGCCGCATAATCGACCCAGCCGCTGACGGACGCCGCGTTGATGCTGGCGATCACCGGGACATCGAGAGCGTCTTTGGCCCGGCGCACCAGATCCAGATAGCCTTCGGGACCGACGCCGTAGGGACCGAGGCCGGCGTCGGCCAGATAGCCGCGCGCCTCCGGATTGTTGTCGGCGGCCTGCGCATGGATGGCGGCGAGACGGTCCCGCTCCGCCTCCAGCTGTTCCTGGAACAGGGAGGGCAGCACCACGGCGCCGATCCCCGCATCCTCGAGCCGCCGCAAATGGCCGACATCGGCATTGAGCGGCGAAGGAGAGGCGACAAGCGGCGTCCGCAGCGTCAGACCGAGATAGGAAGTGGCAAGATTCATGGTCTCTCTCCGGGCCGCCTAGGCGACCAACTCGTTGGTCAAAGGGGAACCGCGTTCGAATTCGCTGAGATTACGAAGCGTCGTCGCCGCGATCTCGTCGAGCGCTTCCCAGGTCATGAAGCCCATATGCGAGGTCATGATCACCTTGGGAAAGCCCAGCAGCCGAGCCAGCACATCGTCCTGCAAAGGAGTGCGGGAGTGGTCGGCGAAGAAAACTTCGGCTTCACGGTCATAGACGTCGAGGGCAACTCCGCCGAGGCGGTCACGCTTCAGCTCCTCGATCAGCGCCTCCGAATCCAGCAGCGGCCCTCGGCTGGTATTGATCAGGAAGGCCCCGTCAGGCAGAAGGGAAAGGCGCCTGGCGTCGATCAGATGCCGCGTGTCGGGCGTCAGCGGCGCGTGCAGCGAAACGAAATCGCTTTGTCCCAGCAGATCGTCGAGAGGGAGGACCGGCCAGGGGACGGTGGCGGGATCGGCGAACGGATCGGACACGATGACGCGGCAGCCGAAGCCCCGCGCGATCTCCGCGACGACATGGCCGATCTTGCCGAGTCCGACGATGCCGAATGTCCGCCCATGCAGGACCGAGCCGACCAGCCCGTCGATGTTGAAATTGCCGTCCCGCACCCGCGTCACCGCGCGCGGCACCCGGCGCACCAGCGACAGAAGCAGCGCGAAGACATATTCGCCAACCGCATGGGGCGTATAGGACGGCACATAGACGCAGGTCAGCCCGGCGCGGCGCGCGGCGGCGATGTCCAGATTATTGTGGCCGGCGCTGCGCAGGGCGATCAACCGCACCCCATTGCCCGCCAGCGCCGTCAGCAGCGCTTCGTCGAGCAATTGGTCGTTGACGAAGGGAATGACCGCCTCGTTCCCCTTGGCCAGTGCCGCCGTGGTCGCATCGAGCGGCGCGGCCACATAGGCGATCTCGTGCGGCGATCCGATGCGCGCCGCCGCCGCGGCGAACGCCTTGCGCTCGAAAGGCTGGGCGCTGAACAGGACGGCCTTCATGCTTCTGTCTCGTCGCCATGCGGATCGATGGTGAAGCGGCTGCCGTCGCGCGCCGCGAGATCCTCATACTGCATGTATTTCTCACGGACCCATTTCTGCGCCCCGGCGAGCAGCGACGCCGCGCTCTCCGGGTCCGTCTCCACCAGCGAGCGATAGCGGATCTCGTTATAGGCGTAGTCCTTGAACGGAATACTGGGGCCCAGCGAGTCGAGGCTGAACGGATTGGCGCCGACCTTGCGCAGCGCCGGGTTGAAGCGGAACAAGGGCCAGTAGCCGCTCTGAGTCGCCAGTTCCTGCTGATGCAGACCCTGGCGCATGTCGATGCCGTGCGCGATGCAATGGCTGTAGGCGAGGATCAGCGACGGACCGTCATAGGCCTCGGCCTCGCGGAAGGCTTGGAGCGTATGCTGGGGATTGGCGCCCATCGCCACCTGGGCGACATAGATGTTGCCATAGGCGATCGCCAGCAGGGCCAAGTCCTTGCGCGGCGTGCGCTTGCCGGCGGCGGCGAACTTGGCGACCGCGCCGAGCGGCGTGGCCTTGGAGGACTGGCCTCCGGTGTTGGAATAGACTTCGGTGTCGAGCACCAGCACATTGACGTTGCGTCCCTGCGCCAGCACATGGTCAAGGCCGCCATAGCCGATATCGTAGGCCCAGCCGTCGCCGCCGACGATCCAGATGCTGCGGCGAACCAGATGATCGACGACCGACAGCAGATTCGCCGCGGTTTCGTCCGATTCGCCCAGCGCCAGCAGCTTCACCTTCAGCGCCGCCACCCGCTCGCGCTGGCGGCGGATTTCAGTCTCCTCGATCTGCGGGGCGGTGACGATCTCGCGGGCCAGATCCTCGCCCACCTTGGGCGCCAGGGCGGCGAGCAGCTTGTGGGCGAGCGCCAGATGCTGGTCGGCGGCAAGACGGAAGCCGAGGCCGAATTCGGCATTGTCCTCGAACAGGGAATTGGACCAGGCCGGGCCGCGCCCCTCATGGTTCACCCCCCACGGGGTGACGGGCAGATTGCCGCCATAGATCGAGGAGCAGCCGGTCGCGTTGGCGATCTGCGCGCGGTCGCCGAACAGCTGGCTGAGCAGGCGGAGATAGGGCGTTTCGCCGCACCCTGCGCAGGCGCCGGGGAACTGGAACAGCGGCTCAAGGAACTGCACGCCCCGAACATTGGAGGAGTCGACCCGAGCCCGGTCATTGACGGGCAGCGTTTCGAAGAAGCGGATATTCTCCCGCTCGCGGTCCAGAATCGGCCGCTTCTCGACGATATTGAGCGCCTTGGTATCCGGCTCGATCGGGCTGTGCGCCGGGCAGACCTCGACGCACAGTCCGCAGCCGGTGCAATCCTCGATATAGAGTTGCAGGGTGAATCTGGTGTCGGGATAGCCGCGCGTGTTGATCGTGGCCGAGGGGAACTCGGCGGGAGCGCCCGCCAGATGCTCGTCGTCATAGTAGCGTGAACGGATGACGGCATGGGGGCACACGAAACTGCACTGGCCGCACTGGATGCACAGATCGGCGACCCACTCGGGTACGGTGTCCGAGATGTTGCGCTTCTCAAAGGCGCTGGTGCCGGAGGGAAAGGTCCCGTCGGCGGGAATGCGGCTGACCGGGATAGTGTCGCCCTCGGCGGCGAACATCCGCGCGGTGACGTCGCGGACGAAGGCCGGAGCATTGGCCGGCACCCGGGCCGGCAGCTCGACGGCGCCGGCGTCGATCGTGGCGGGAACCTCGACTTTGTGGAGCCGTTCCAGCGCCCCATCGACGGCGGCGAAATTCATCTCCACCACCCGCTCGCCAGCGCGGCCATAGGATTTTCGGATGGAGTCCTTGATGCGCGCGATTGCCTCGTCGCGCGGCAGAATACCGGCCAGGGCGAAGAAACAGGTCTGCAGGATCGTATTGACGCGGAATCCGAGCCCAAGTGCGCGCGCGGCCTCCGAAGCGTCGATGGTGTAGAAGCTCAGCTTCTTGTCGATGATCGCCGATTGCACCGGCCTGGGCAGATGATGCCAGACCTGGTCCGGCGCATGCGGCGCGTTGAGCAGGAAGACGGCGCCTGGCGCCGCGTAGCGCAGCACGTCCTGGCGCTCGAGGAATTCGAATTTGTGGCAGGCGACGAACTCGGCCTGGAAGATCAGATAGGGGGCATGGACCGGTTGGGGCCCGAAGCGCAGATGGGAAACGGTCTGGGCGCCCGATTTGTGCGAATCATAGACAAAATATCCCTGCGCGTAGAGCGGGGTATCCTCGCCGATGATCTTGACGCTGTTCTTGTTGGCGCCCACGGTGCCATCGGCACCGAGACCGAAGAACACCGCGCGGGTCGTCCCCTCGGGCTCGATCGAATAGGCCGGATCGACGGACAGGCTCAGATGGGTGACGTCGTCCTCGATGCCGGCCGTGAAGCCGTGACGCGGCGCCTCGGCCAGCAGTTCGTCGAACGCCGCCTTGACCATCGCCGGGGTGAAATCCTTGCTCGACAGGCCGTAGCGGCCGCCGACGATCAGCGGCAAGGTCGCGCGGGCTCCCCGCGCGACCGCGGTAGAGACCGCGGCCAGCACGTCGAGATAGAGCGGCTCTCCGCTCGCCCCCGGCTCCTTGGTCTGTTCCAGGACGGCTATCCTGCGCGCCGTCGTGGGCAGAACCGCCAGCAGATGCTCGGCTGAGAAGGGCCGATACAGGCGCACCTGCACCACCCCGACTTTTCCGCCCCGCGCGGCGAGGTATTTAACCGTCTCCCGCGCCGTTTCCGCGCCCGAGCCCATCAGGACCAGCACGCGTTCGGCATCCGGCGCCCCCTCATACTCGAACAGGCAGTAATGCCGGCCGGTCAGGCCGCCGAACCGCTCCATCGCCGCCGCGACGATACCCGGTACGGCTGCGTAATAGGGATTGGTCGCCTCGCGCGCCTGGAAGAAAGTGTCGGGATTGTGCGCCGTTCCGCGCACGAAGGGATGCTCGGGATTGAGCGCCCGGGCGCGGTGCGCGCGCACCAGCCGGTCGTCGATCATCGTGCGCAAGGTCCGATCGTCGAGCAGGTCCAGCGTGTTGATCTCGTGCGAGGTGCGGAACCCGTCGAAAAAATGCAGGAACGGCACGCGCGCCTCGAGCGTCGCCACCTGGGCGATCAGCGCGCCGTCATGGGCTTCCTGGACCGACGCGGAACTGAGCAGGGCGAAGCCGCTGGCCCGCACCGCCATGACGTCGGAATGGTCGCCGAAAATCGACAGGGCCGAGGTCGCCAGCGAGCGGGCAGCGACGTGAAACACTGTCGAGGTCAGCTCGCCGGCGATTTTGTACATATTGGGCAGCATCAGCATCAGACCCTGCGACGCCGTGAAGGTCGTCGTCAGCGCGCCGGATTGCAGTGCGCCATGAACCGCGCCGGCCGCGCCGCCCTCGGCTTGCATCTCCTGCACCTGGGGCACGTCGCCCCAGAGATTGGGCCGGGCCTCCGCCGCCCATTCGTCCGCCAGCTCGGCCATCGTCGAGGAGGGCGTAATCGGATAGATCGCGCAGATTTCGTTGAGCTTATAGGCAACCAGCGCGACCGCCGTGTTGCCGTCCATCGTCGCGCGGGTCATGCGGCGTCTCCGTTGGGTGTGGCGGCGGGTTCCGCCACCATGTCTATCGCGTGGCAGGGACATTGCTCGAAGCAGGCCCGGCAGCCGGTGCATTGGTCGAGATTGACGGTGTAACCATTGCCCGGCCCGAGCTTGACGATGGCGTCTTCCGGACAGGCGGCGTAGCAATTGTCGCATTCATAGCAATTGCCGCAGGACAGGCAGCGCGCAGCCTCGTGCTGCGCCGCCCGGGAATCGAGCCCGCCGACGATCTCCTCGAAGCCGGTGCGGTCGGCGACCGGCACCTCGGGCTGCGCCGCCTTCAAGGCGTCGTCATAGATCGGCAGGTGCAGATCGGCGAACGACACCCCGCGATGGCGCTCGGGGTGCTGCCAGGTCCGTCCGAACAGCCAGGCGTCGATATGCCGCGCCGCGCGCTTGCCCAAGCCCACCGCGTTGGTGACGCTGCGCTGGGCCGGGGTCACGTCGCCGCCCGCGAAGACGCCGGGGTGGCCGGTCTGCATGTCCTCGCCCACCAGTACGGTGCCGCCGGTATCGAACGCGATGCCCGGCACGCGGCGCAGGAAAGCGACCTCGGTGCTCTGGCCCAGGGCCAGCACCACCGAATCGGCCTTCAAGGTCTCGATCTCGCCGGTAGGGTGGATCTTGCCGGCCTCGTCGATCGTCATCCGCTCGACCGTGATGTCCTCGCCGGTCATCTCCTTGATGCTGGTCAGCCATTTGATGGTGATGCCCTCGGCCTGCGCCTCCGCGGCCTCGAAGGCGTGGGCGGCCATATGTCCGGCGTCGCGGTGATAGACGATCATCGCATCCTCGGCGCCCAGCCGGCGCGCCGTCCGCGCCGCGTCCATCGCTGTATTGCCGCCGCCATAGATCACCACGCGCCGCCCCAGCGACGGCGTCTCGCCGGCGCTCGCGGCGCGCAGCAGCGACATGGCGTCGACGATGCGGGCGGCGTCGCGCGCCGGAATCTCGATATGGCGTCCGACCTGCGCGCCGATCGCGATATAGACCGCATCGAACCCGCCCTGGCGCTGCTCCTCCAGCAGGTCCTCGACCCGGTGATTGAGCACGATCGTCACACCCAGCGCCTCGACCCGCGCCACCTCCCGCGCCAGCACATCGCGCGGCAGACGGTAGGCGGGAATGCCGAATTGCAGCATGCCGCCGGCGATCGGTCCCGCTTCGCGGATCTCCACCCGATGGCCCAGCCGGGCCAGATGCCAGGCGGCGGACAGGCCGCTCGGGCCGGCACCGACGACGAGCACGCTCTTGCCGGTATCGGGGGCGCGGGACGCAACCCATCCCTCGGCCAGCGCCATGTCGCCGAGAAAGCGCTCGACGGCATGGATACTTACCGAAGAATCGAGTTCGCCGCGATTGCAGTGATCCTCGCACGGGTGGTAGCAGACGCGCCCATGGATGGCCGGGAACGGATTGTCGGCGGTCAGGATGTCCCAGGCCTGGCGCCAGCGCCCGGCCTGGGCGGCGTCCAGCCACGCCTGGACGTTTTCCCCGGCGGGGCAGGCATTGTTGCAGGGCGGCAGCAGGTCGACATAGACGGGGTGGCTGGTCCGCCTGGCCCCGACGGAGTGCCGCGCCGTCAGGTCGACAGGCGGGCTCATGTCCTGAAGCGATCGTTGCATGACCGGTGACCCCTTACGGCTTGGCGGCGGTGGGAGAAGTCCGGACCGCATGTCCGGTCTCGCGCAGGAAGAAGGCCAGAATTCCGGCCAGGACGATGCCGCCGATCAGCAGCGAACCGGCGCTTCGGAAATCCTGCAGCCCGAGCTGGCCGTTCGGCTCCAGCGCCTTGAGATAGCGCCCGAACATCGGGTTGAGCAGCGCGGTCATGGTGAACACCAGGAAATTGATGGCGCCGGTGGCGCTGCCCTTGACCTCGTCCGGATTGACTTCCTTGATGATGCTGTAGGGGATCATCGCCGCGCCCGAACCGATGCCGAACAGCAGGCCGAGCACATAGTGCGGAAAGATCCCGTCCGACAGATAAAGGATGGCGCTGCCGGTCGCCAACATCAGCGCGACGCCGCCCAGCACCACGGGCTTGCGGCGGCCGACATAGTCGGCGATATAGCCCAGCAGCGGACAGCCGATCACCCACCCCATGGGCACCGTACTGGCGCGCAGCACGGCATCGGCATAGGCGACATGCTGGCCGTCGCGCAGGAAGGAAACGCCCCAGATCATGTCGAAGATGGTGGTCGGCAGGAACAGCAGGCCGGCGGTGATGCCGCACAGATAGGATTGCGGATTGCTCAGCACGGTCCCATAGGGGCGCAGCATTTCCCACCAGGGACCACTGGCGGCGGGCTTCTGCCCGGAACTCGGGGTGATCACCGCCAGGCCCAGCCCGATGCACACCAGCACACCGCCCGAGATGAGCCAGAAACTCTCCCAGGAGATAACCGTGTGGATCAGAGGCGCCACGGCGAACTGGCCGACCGATCCGCCCAGCATGCCCAGACATTGCGTGACGCCGACGGCGGTCGCCAGCCATTCCTTGGGAAAGCCGCGCGTCGCGAGATAGACGGCGCCGGTGAAGGCGACGGCGGACCCGGCGCCCTGCAACAGGCGCCCGACGCTCGCCGTCGTCACGTCCCCGATGCCGAACAGCGCCGCGCCCGCGGCGAGGGCGAGAATGCCGACCGGCACCACATATTTCGCGCCGAGCCGGTCCAGCGCGGCGCCGGCGACGATGGCGAACAGCGCATAGGTATAATAATAAAGCCCGATCATCGAGCCGAGCTCGACGGCGTTCAAACCATGCTTATGGCCCAGTTCGGGCAGCATGATTCCGGGCGCCGAGCGCAGCCCGTACTGCACGAAATAGAAGATAAGGCACAGCATCCAGGCTGCTATGAAACTGATCCGCAGATGCTCGGCCGGCGATACGCTCACCGGGGGTTTCGACAGAATGGGCATGGCAGTCCGCATCTCCGCAAATCACGATGGGCCATGCTTACCATCGACGGAGACCGGCAAATTTGATCTGGATTAACAGGGGGCGGAAAAAGGCTTGCGCATAGCGAGCGACGGGAAAATTTGGTCAGATTAGGAAAGGCCGAAGCGAGATAGCCGAAGCTATCTCGCGAGGACTTGACGCGAGCTGAACAAAGATTTCCCGAGCGCAGTAGCGCAATGGTTTTTACGCACCCTGTTAAGCCCCCGCTTGCGGGAAAAGGCGGATCACACCGATTTGACCTCTCCGCCATCCATGCGCAGCGCCGAGCCGGTCATCCAGCGGGCGCCGGGAGAGACCAGGAAAGCCATCAGGTCGGCGATCTCCTCCGCCTCGCCGAACCGGGCGATACCGGCCTGCTTGGGGAATTCGGCCAGTGACCGATCCACACTCATGCCGTGGGCCGGCGCCCAGCGATCGAGGAAGGATCTGCGGCGGAGGGTCAGCACCGCGCCGGGCAGTACGCTGTTGACCTGAACCCCATCGGCGATGCCCCGCTCGGCGAAGGCCTTGGCCAAGGCGACGATGGCGGCATTGATGGCGGCCACCGCGGCGAAGGCCGCTTTGGGCGTCTCGGCCGAATTGCCCGACATCAGAACCACCGAACCGCGCGCCTTTTTCAGCGCCGGCCAGGCGGCGACCGTCAGTCGGCGGGCGCCGTGCAGCTTGAGCGCCAGGCCGCCCTCCCATTGCTCGTCGGTCATGTCGAACAGATCGATCTGCGGCACCGCCCCGGCGATGTTCAGCAGCGCGTCGATCCGACCAAATGCGGCCAGGGTCTGGTCGACCACGGCCTGTGCCGCGTCCGGCTTGGCCAGATCGGCTTCGACGATCAAGGTCTCGGCACCGATCTCGCCGACGGCCCGGGCGGTTTCCTCCAGCTTGTCGTGCGAACGGGCGACCAGCACGACGGCGTCGAAATCGCGGGCCAGACGAAGGGCAGTTGCCTGCCCGATGCCCTGGCTGGCGCCCGTCACGATAGCGACGGATTGAGCCATGTCCGCCTCCTACTTCAGGAAATCGCGGATCGCCTGGGCGATCTCGTCGACATGGGTTTCCAGGGCGAAATGGCCGGTGTCGAAGAAACGCACCTCGGCATTCAGGATGTCGCGCTTGAAGGCCTCGGCGCCGGGCGGCAGGAAGAACGGGTCGTTCCTGCCCCACACCGCCAGGAATTTCGGCTGATGGGTGCGGAAATAGGTCTGGAACACCGGATAGAGCGCGACGTTGCTCTTATAGTCGCCGAACAGGTCGAGCTGTACCTCATGGGCGCCCGGACGGGTCATGTAGAAATTGTCCAGCGAATAGCCGTCCGGCGAGACCGCCGACACGTCCGGCACACCGTGGGTGTATTGCCAGATGGTGGTCTCCGGCGCCAGGAAACCGCGCAGAGCGTCGCGGTTGGCCTGGGACGGGTCCTTCCAATAGGCCTGGATCGGATTCCAGCCCTCGCTCAGACCTTCCTCATAGGCATTGCCGTTCTGCGAGATGATCGCGGTGATCCGGTCCGGATGCTTGACCGCCAGGCGGAAGCCGGTCGGGGCGCCGTAATCGAACACATAGACGGCGTAGCGGTCGAAGCCGACCACCTCGGTAAAGCAGTCGATGATGGCGGCGATGCGGTCGAAGGTCAGCTTGCCGTCCGGGGTGGCCGACTTGCCGAAGCCCGGCAGATCGGGAGCGACGATGTGATAGCGGTCGGCCAGCAGCGGGATCAGATCGCGGAACATATGGCTGGAACTGGGGAAGCCGTGCAGCAGCAGCAGCTTCGGGGCGCCGGCGCGGCCGGCTTCGCGATAGAACACATCGGTGCCGTCAACATCGGCGGTGCGGTAAACGATCTTGGTCATGATTGGTCTCCTTAGTGGATCAGTAACTGATAAAGAAAAATCAGGAAGGTTATCATCGGGTGACACTCGCGACCGCCTCGGAGATAATTCCGAGAACCAGCGAAGGTGCCGTGATCAGAGGCATGTGATCGACGTCGTGCGACCGGATGGTGGCCTTCATGCGCTCGGCCACGCGGCGCTGGGTCTCGGCCGGCAGCATCAGGTCACGCTCGGCCACCAGGGCCCAGGAGGGAACGTCCTTCCACAGCGGATGGGGCACCGGCACGGTGATGGTGCCGATGGCGATCGGGCGCTGGACGGCGGCCAGAACCGCCTTTTCGTCCGTCTCCGCGTCGGGGGCGAAGGCGCCGGCGATGACGTCGTCCGGCAGATAGATCAGGCCATGGGCGTCGGGGCTCACCGGCGGGGGCTCGGCACCGTAAAAGGCTTCGATGATCGTCTCGCCCTGGTCCGGAGCGCCGGCGGCGACATAGACCAGCGCCTTCACCTTCTCGCTCTGGACCGCGCCGATCACGGCGCCGCCATAAGCATGGCCGACCAGCACCACCGGACCGTCGGCCCGATCGATGGCGCGGCCGACCGCGGCGACATCTTCTTCCAGCGAGGTCAGCGGCATCTGCGCCGCGATCACTTTGACGCCGCTGGCCGCCAGCGGAGCGGCGACCTTGGCCCAGCTCGATCCGTCGGCCCAGGCGCCATGGACGAGAACGACATTCACACTGTTCGAGGACATCGGCTTTCTCCGTAACCACCAAATTCGATATATGATGGTTACTATCGCCAGTCGTAACTTGTCAAACTATTTTTTAGGGGTTATGCTCATCTCATCGTTGAGGAGAGTTGCGATGGACCGTCATTCACCCGCCATCTTCGTCGCCGACGCGCCCGGATTGGATTTTCTCAATTCGGTGGCGACGCCGGTCGACACCCCGGTCGACTGGATCGCCGATGGTGAAGGATTGCTGTTCTGGCTTGGTCAGGCGAAGTTGGTGCCAGACGATGTTCTGCGGGATCTGCGGGCCAATGCCCTGCCCGGCGAACTCGACAAGGTGGCGGACCAGGCCAGATCCTTGCGCGAGTGGTTCCGGGGATTTGTGCGCGATCACAAGGGACGCGCGCTCGATGCCGGCGCGTTGAGCGAGCTGGAACCGCTGAACCGCCTGCTGGAGCGCGACGATGCCTTCGGCCGGATCGAGGTGACGGGCGGCGGCCTGCACCTTCATTCGGCGCGCCGCTGGCGCACCCCGGACTCCCTGCTGCTTCCGATCGGCGAGGCGCTGGCGCATCTGGTTACCGGCGAGGACTTCACCTATGTGAAGGCTTGCGAGGGCCCGGCCTGCACCCTGCTGTTCGCCGACCATACCAAGGGTCATGCGCGGCGCTGGTGCAGCATGGCGATATGCGGCAACCGCGCCAAGCAGGCGGCGCATCGCCAGCGCGCGAAGGCGCACCGGCATTGATCTTCTTTTAGGCGGCACTGCCGCCCTTTTGGGCAAAAACATCGGATAACCGGCGGGTTTCCGCCAATTTCCCCTGGCACGCCGCTTGCTGACTTTCCTCATCGCACCGAGGAAAGGGAAGGTCATGACCGAATCGTCGCCGAAGTTCCGCTGGCTGCAGCTCGCGCTGGGCGTCATCTGCATGATGTCGATCTCCAGTTCGCAATATGTCTGGACCTTGTTCACCAAGCCGCTCGGCGCGGCACTGGGCGTGTCGCTGGCCGAACTGCAGGTGACCTTCTCGGTGCTGATCGTGATCCAGACCTTCTTCTCGCCCTTCCAGGGATGGCTGGTCGAGAGATTCGGCCCGCGCCTGCTGCTGTCGGCCGGTGCGGTCCTGACCGGGGCGAGCTGGGTGCTGGCGGCCCAGGTTCAAAGCGTCACCCTGCTCTACCTGACCTATGGCGGCCTGGGCGGCATCGGCACCGGCATCATCTATGTCGGCGTGGTAGGGCTGATGGTCGAATGGTTCCCCGACAAGCGGGGCTTCGCCGCCGGCATGGCGGCGGCCGGCTACGGCTTCGGCGCCATCGTCACAACCTTTCCCATCTCGGACAGTCTGGCCGCCTCGGGGTATCAGCAGACCCTGGAGATTTTCGGAACGATCCTCGGCCTGGTCGGGCTGGCGGCGGCGCAGGGCGTGAAAAGGCCCCGGCTCGCCGCGATCGAAGCCGCCGGAAGCGGCGCGACCCCACGGGAAATGCTGAAGACGCCCGTCTTCTGGCTGCTGTTCCTGATGATGACGATGATGTCGACCTCGGGGCTGATGGTGATCTCGCAGATGGCCAGCTTCGCCAAGGATTTCGGCATTGCCGGCACCACCGTGTTCGGCGCCGCGGCCGTGCCCCTGGCCCTGACCATCGACCGCGTCACCAACGGCCTGACCCGCCCCTTCTTCGGCTGGCTGTCGGACCGCATCGGCCGGGAGAACACCATGACCCTGGCCTTCGGCGGCGAGGCCTTGGCGATGATCGCCTGGTTCGCCACCCGCGACAATGCGGTGCTGTTCGTGGTGCTGTCAGGGGTGGTCTTCTTCGGCTGGGGCGAGATCTTCTCGCTGTTTCCCTCGGTGCTGACCGACACGTTCGGCGAACGGCACTGCACCACCAATTACGGATTTCTCTACATGGCGCAGGGCATCGGCTCGGTGCTGGGCGGGCCGCTGGCGGCCCTTCTGCATGAAAGAACCGGCACCTGGATGCCGGTCTTTTCCCTGGTGATCGCCTGCGATCTGGCCACCGCGCTGCTCGCCTATACGGTGCTGAAGCCCTTGCGGCGGCGTTACCTCGCCATCGCCTGAAACGGTCGCCGGGCGGCCGCACCCTTGACCGCCTTATCCGGCTGTGTTGCGCTGGACGCAGCAACGAGGCGAAGGAAAAGACGATGCTGAACAGCGCCTGGGCGACCCGCGGCATGGTGGTCGCCCCCCACACCCTGGCGGCCGAAGCCGGCTGTGCCGTGCTGCGTGACGGCGGCAATGCGATCGAGGCGATGATTGCGGCTGCGTCGGTCATCGCCATGGTCTATCCGCATATGAACGGCATCGGGGGAGACGGCTTCTGGGTGGTGCTGCCGCCGGGCGGAAAGCCCTTCGCCATCGAGGCGTGCGGACCGGCGGCCGGCCTCGCCACACTGGATTGGTACAAGGAGCGCGGACTTTCGGCGATTCCGTTCCGCGGCCCGAACGCGGCGCTGACCATGGCCGGCGCCGTCGGCGGCTGGGCGGCCGCCCTCGATCAATCGCGCGGTTTGGGGGGACGCCTCCCCTTGTCCCGCCTGCTGGCCGACGCCATCCATTACGGCCGCGCCGGCTTTCCGGTCAGCCCGAGCCAGACCCTGTGCACCGCGCAGAAACAGGCCGAGCTGGCGCCGCAGCCCGGTTTCGCCGAGGAATTCCTCGTCGAGGGCAAACCGCCGGAGCCCGGCAGCCTGATGCGCCGTCCGCGCATGGCGGCGACATTGGAAGCGCTGATCACCGACGGCATCGACAGTTTCTATCGCGGGGATCTCGGCCATTCGATGGCGGCCGATCTGGAAAAGCTGGGCTCACCGCTGCGCCCCGCCGACTTCGCCGCCTACAAGGCGCGAATCGTCGAGCCCGCCACATTGGCTTTCGGCGGCGGGCGCCTGTTCAACATGACCCTGCCGACCCAGGGGCCGGTGTCGCTGGCCATCCTCGGCATCGCCGAACGCGCCGGACTGGCGGGGCTCGCCCCCGACAGCGCCGATCACATCCATTGCCTGGTCGAAGCGACCAAGCAGGCCTTCGCCCTGCGCGACGCCTATGTCACCGACCCTGCCTTCGCGCTGATCCCGGTCGAGGAAATCCTCAGTGCCAGCCGCCTGGACCAGGCTGCGGCGAAGATCGACGGAAAGAAGGCGCTGCCCTGGGGCCAGGGACATAAGCCGGCCGATACGGTCTGGCTGGGCGCGATCGACAAGGACGGGCTGGCGGTCAGCTTCATCCAGAGCATCTATCACGAATATGGCAGCGGCCTGGTGCTGGAAGGCAGCGGCCTCAATTGGCAGAACCGCGGCGCTTCGTTCAAGCTCGATGCCGATCACCTATGGTCGCTGGTGCCGGGCAAGAAGCCGTTCCACACCCTGAATCCGGCGGCGGCCAGGCTGCCGGGCCAGCGTACCCTGGTCTATGGCACCATGGGCGGCGACGGCCAGCCGCAGACCCAGGCCGCCGTCTTTTCGCGCTATGCGGTGTTCGGCCAAAGCCTGCAGCAGGCGGTCAGCGGGCCGCGCTGGCTGCTGGGCCGCACCTGGGGCCAGAATTCGGATAGTTTGAAGATCGAGGACCGCTTCGCCCCCGGCGTGATCGAGGAGCTGAAATCCCGCGGCCATGATGTGGAAATCTATCCCGCTTTCAGCGAGACGATGGGCCATGCCGGCGCCATCCTGCGTCACGCCAACGGCGTGATGGAGGGAGCCGCCGATCCGCGCAGCAATGGCGGCGCGATAGGCTTTTAGCCCTTTCGCGCCGCCACTCCCCTCATTCTCGTCGCGTGCGGACGGCGCGTATGCGCGGCGGCTCAAGCCTTCCCGGGGTCCCAACCCGCGATCCGTTCGCGACGCGGGGCCGCCTCATGCCTAGGCGGCCCCGTCTGTCTCACAAGAAAAAGATAGACAAAACAGCCCTGGGAAACCCGTCAAGAAGGATAGGCTTTTGTAAGGAACCGTAAGATGAGCGGAAAAACGGAAGGTGGCCGCCTTGCGGCGAACCACCTTCCCACTCCCCCCCGGGAGATCCGTACCGTCAGGCGGCAGCCGTGGTGTTGATGCTGCGCAGGAAGCTGTCCACCCGCGCCCCCAGTCCGGCGACCTGCCGGGTCACCGCGTCGGCAAGGTCGAGCAGACTGGCCGAGGCGCTGTTGGTATGGCCGGCCGCCTGATTGACGCCGTTGATGTTGAGCGAGACCTCGCGGGTCGCCGCCGCCTGCTGTTCGACGGCGCCGGAGACCGACACGCTGATATGGCTGACCTGATTGATCACCTGGGTGATCGACTGGATCGCATCGGCGGTCGAGCGGCTGGAGTCCTGCACGTTGCGGACCTGTTCGGTGATTTCCTCGGTCGCCTTGGCGGTCTGATGGGCCAGATGCTTGACCTCGGCGGCCACGACCGCAAAGCCCTTTCCCATGTCGCCGGCGCGGGCCGCCTCGATGGTGGCGTTCAGGGCCAGCATGTTGGTCTGGTTGGCGATCGCCGAGATCACCTGCGTCACGGTACCGATCTTCTCGGCGGCCTGAAGCAGGCTGGCGACCAGGAACTCGGAGTTGCGCGCCTGCTCCACCGCCGTTTCCGTCACCGACGAAGCGCGGACCATCTGCTGCGATATCTCGTTGACCGATTGGTCCAGCTGCTCCGAGGCCGCCGAAACGGCCGTCGATTGCTGGGTGGTTCGATCGGCGGTGGAAGCCAGCGAATGGGCAGTTTCTTGCATGGTGGTCGCCGAACAGGAGACCGATTCCACCGCCGATTTGATACCGGCCTCGAAGGTTCTCGCCGCTTCCGCGAGAGCGAGGTTCTGCTGCTGGCGCCGGGTGATGTCGGTGGCGAACTTCACCACCTTGTAGGGAACGCCGTCGGCATTGAGGATCGGATTGTAAGCGGCTTCGAGCCAGATGGTCTTGCCGCCCTTGCCGACCCGCTTGTAAAGGCCGGCCTGAAACTTCCCGTCATGCAGGTTCTTCCAGAAGTCGCGATATTCCGCGGTCTCGGCTTCGGCCGGGTCCATGAACATCCGGTGATGCTTGCCGACGATCTCGCCCAGACTGTAACCGACCGTGTCGGTGAAATTCCTGTTGGCGTCGAGGATGATGCCGTCGAGGGTGAATTCGATCACCGCCTGGGCGCGGCCGATCGCCTCGATCTTGCTCTTCATGTCGGCGCATTCACCCTTCGCATGGGTGATGTCGGTGGCGAACTTGATCACCGAGATCGGCTTGCCGGCGGAAAAGATCGGATTGTACGAGGCTTCGAGCCAGATTTCGCGGCCGCCCTTGCCGTAGCGCTTGAATTCGGCCAGCTTGTGCTCGCCGCGGTTCAGCGCCGCCCAGAAATCGCGGTACTCGGCGCTGGCGCCATAAGCGGCGTCGACGAACATGCTGTGGTGGCGGCCCCGGATCTCGTCGAGGCTGTAGCCGACCGTGTTCAGGAAGTTCCGATTGGCGGTGACGATGGTGCCGTCGAGCTTGAATTCGATGATGGCCATCGCCTTGTCGAGGGCTTCGAGTTTGGCCGAAGCGGACCGTGCGAAGAGGGACATCGGGGGCTCTCCCTTGAACTGGTTGCAAGGAAGAGCTTAGCCCCGCGCCCCCGGCCTCCCCACCCAAGAAGGGTTGGGAAAGGTAAGGATCTGTAAGGGGCTTACATCGCCCGCACATTCTCGAGAAAGGTCTCGACCTCGCCTTCCAGGCTGGCGGCGAGGCTCGACACGTTCTTCGCGATATCGAGCAGTTCGCTGGAGGAACGGCCGGTTTCCTCGGCCGCCTGGTTCACGCCGTTGATGTTGAGCGAAACCTCGCGGGTCGCCGCCTCCTGCTCCTCGACGGCGCTGGACACCGTCATGCCGATCGCGCTGACCCGCGAGACCACCTGGGTGATCTGGCGGATGGTGCCGGCGGTGGCCTGGCTCGAATCCTGGACGCCTCGCACCTGCTGTTCGATCTCCTCCGTCGCCTTGGCAGTCTGGTTGGCCAGATGCTTGACCTCGGCGGCCACCACGGCGAACCCCTTGCCCGCCTCGCCCGCGCGGGCGGCTTCGATCGTGGCGTTCAGGGCCAAAAGATTGGTCTGGCTGGCGATGTCGGCGATCAACTGCGATACCGCGCCGATCCGCTCGGCGGCCCCGAGCAGGGCCCCCACCATGGCTTCCGAATTCTGGGCTTCGGTCATCGCCTCGTCCGTTACCCGCGTGGCTTCGACCATCTGGCGGGCGATCTCGTTGACCGAGGCGCCCAGTTCCTCCGACGCCGCCGAAACGACGCCGGATTGCTGGCTGGTCTGCTCAGCGGCGGCGGCCAGAGCCTGTGCCGTCCGCCGCATGGTTTCAGCCGCGGCGGCCACCATCTCGACGGTGCCCTTGACGTTCTTCTCGAAATCCCGCGCCAGAGCCGCGTTCTGCTCCTTGCGCGGCGTGATGTCGGTCGCGAACTTGACGATCCTGCAGGGATTGCCGTTCGCATCGAGGATCGGATTGTAGGCTGCCTCCAGCCATACTTCCCGCCCGCCCTTGCCGATGCGTTTATATTGTGCGACCTGGAATCTGCCGGCCCGCAGATCGTCCCAGAAGCGGCGATAGTCGGGGCTTGCGCGATAAGAAGGCTCGACGAACAGGCTGTGATGCTGGCCGATGATCTCCTCCAGCCGGTAGCCCATCGTCTTGAGAAAATTCTCGTTTGCGGTGAGGATCTTGCCGTCCAGATCGAATTCGATCACCGCCTGGGCCCGGCTGATCGCGTCGGCCTTGCCCTGCAATTCCGCATGGCTGGTTTTTTGGGCGGTGACATCGGTGGCGACCTTGATAACGCCGACCGGCTTGCCCGAAGCACCGAGGATCGGGTTATAGGAAGCTTCCAGCCAGATCTCCTTTCCGTCCCTGCCCAGCCGCTTGATGGTGCCGGCGAAAAACTCGCCGCGATTGAGCCGCTCCCAGAACTGGCGATAGTCGGAGCTTTCGCGGTAGGCGGGCTCGACGAACAGGCTGTGATGCCGGCCGACGATTTCCTCCAGCCGGTAGCCCATCGTCTTGAGAAAATTCTCGTTGGCGGTGAGGATCGTTCCATCCATGCGGAACTCGATGATTGCCAAGGATTTGTGCAGCGCCTTAAGGCGGGCACTCGCTCCCCCGATGAAATCCAGCATGCCGTCCCTCTCCATAAATATATCTATATAGTCAACACAACCTCTAGTTAAGCATCCAAACGATAAGCAACTAACAAGTAAAATTCGCTCCCTAATTGAGGAGTATTTTACAGATATATTGTAAGGTTTTGTCAGGAGGAGAGTATTACAGATCCGCCAGGCCCGTGCGCCCGATCAGTCCCATTCCGTCGGCGATGTCCTGATGGATGGCGGCAGCCAAGGCCTCCTCGTCGCCCGCCTCGATGGCGTCGAGCGCCAGCACATGCTGATCGACCAGGTTCGACGTACCGAAGCGGCCATAGACCACCCGCATGAACGGCCCGAACTGCAGCCACAGAGTCTCGATCAGACGGTTCTGCAGGGTCCCGGGATGGGCGGCATAGAGGGTGAAATGGAAGTGGTAATTGCCTTCCATGTAATCATTGACGTCGCCGCCCTTGAGCGCCGCCTCCATACGGTTGTCCCAATGGCGCAGGCGTGCCAGGCGGTCCTTGTCGATATAGGGAAGCGCCAGGCGCGCCGAATTGGGTTCCAGCAGCAGGCGGCAGCGCAGCAGATCGTCGAAGCGCTGGGGCGACATCGGCGTCACCTGGACGCGCTTTTTGGAGCGGATCTCGACCGCGCCGTCGGCGGCCAGGCGCGACAAGGCCTCGCGCACCGGCATTTGGCTGACGCCCAGTTCCTCGGCCAGACCACGGGTCGACAGGCCGACGCCGGGCACGATGCGGCCTGTGATCAGGCGGCTGCGCAACTCCGCATAGACTTCCTCATGCAGGGGAACGGCTGCGGCCGGCCCGGTATCTCCGTCCACTGGCACCTCAACGACAAGAACCAATGATCACAGATAAACCAGAAGCCGGCCGCTTGCCAGCTACATCGCCCGGACATCCGACAGGAAGCCCTCGACCCGGCCTTCCAGATCGACCGCTTCCTTGAGAACCGTTTCAGCGACGCGCAAAAGACTGGTCGAACCCTGGCCCGATTCCTCGGCCGCGCGGGCGACGCCGGCGATGTTGCGCCCGACCTCCTGGGTCGCCGCCGTCTGCTGCTCGACCGCCGCCGAGACCGCCGCACTGATCTCGCTGACCCGGGCGATCACACCGGCGATCTGATGGATGGCGGATGCGGTGGCGCCGCTGGTGTCCTGCACTTCGCGGACCTGAATCGAGATGTCTTGCGTGGCCCTGGCGGTCTGGTTGGCCAGATGCTTGACCTCCGCCGCCACCACGGCGAAGCCCTTGCCCATCTCGCCGGCGCGGGCCGCCTCGATGGTGGCGTTCAGCGCCAGCAGATTGGTCTGGCTGGCGATGTCGGCAATCAGCTGGGTCATGGCGCCGATCTTGTCGGCGGCGCCCAGCAGCGCCTGGACCTTGGCGTCCGACTGGCGCGCCTCGCCGACCGCCGCGCCGGCGACGCGGGCGGCCTCGCCGATCTGGCGCGATATTTCGTGCGCCGAACTCTGCAGTTGCTCGACAGCCACCGACACCATCCCTGCCTGTTGGCTGGTCTGCTCGGACGCCGCCGCCAGCCCGGCAACCGTCTTGCGCATGATCTCGGCCTCGCCGGCCACCGATTCGACGGTTCCCTTGACGTTGGCCTCGAAAGCCTCGGCCAGGGCGGCATTCTGCTGCTTGCGCTCCGACAGGTCAGTGGCGAATTTGACGACTTTGTAAGGCTTGCCGTCCGCCCCGAGAATCGGGTTGTAGGAGGCTTCGATCCAGACCTGCGCCCCGCTTTTGCCCATGCGCCTGAACTGCCCGGCGCGGAATTCGCCGCGCCGCAGCGTCTCCCAGAACGCTTTGTATTCGGCGCCGTCGCGTTGCGCGGGCTCGACGAACATCGAGTGATGCCGGCCGGCAATCTCATCGAGCCGATAGCCCATCAACGACAGGAAATTCTCGTTGGCATGCAGAATGGTGCCGTCGAGGGAAAATTCGATGACCGCCTGGGAACGGGAAATCGCCTCGACCTTACCCTCCATCTCGACCGCGGCGACCTTTCGCCCGGTGATGTCGGTGGCCAGCTTGATCACGCCGACGGCGCGGCCCTGGGCGTCGAGAATAGGATTGTAGGAGGCCTCGAGCCAGATCTCGCGCCCGCCTTTGCCCAGGCGCCTGCACTGCGCCACGGTGAACTCGCCGCGCCCCAACTTCTGCCAGAAAGCGCGATAATCGGCCGTATCGCGATAGGAGGGATCGACGAACATGGAATGATGGCGCCCGACGATCTCATCGAGCCGGTACCCCATCGCCGACAGAAAATTGTCGTTCGCGGAAACAATGGTTCCGTTCACATCAAATTCAATTATCGCGAGAGATCTATGCAATGCATCGAGGCGCCTGCGTGCGCCCGAAAAGAACTTCCTGAACATCATGCCACAAAACCCTGCATCAAGAGATTGACGGCACAATTATGCTCGCCACCGTTATTCCGATCGTTTCCCGATCAATAAAGTACGAGCACAGCAGGGTTTCAGATCACACGATTCGCTATTTTTCCGATAGGCCGACGACATCAGAGTGACCCCAGATAGGTGCGGTATTCGACGTCGGTGACGCGGCGTTCCAGCACCTCCCGCTCCTGCCGCTTGCAGGCGGCGAAGGCGCGGCGGAACAGGGGGCCGAGATAGGGTTCGAGGATGGTTCCCTGTTCGAACGCGTCGATGGCGGCCAGCCAGTCGCGCGGCAAGGGCGTCTGGGCCCGGTCGTCATAACCGTTGCCGGCGATCGGCGGCGGCGCTTCTTGCTTGGCCCGCACCCCATGCAGCATAGCGGCGAGGATGGCGGCGGTGACGAGATAGGGATTGGCGTCGGCGCCCGCCAGACGATGCTCGAAGCGCCGCGCGGACGGTGCGCCGAGCGGAATGCGTACCGCCGTCGTGCGGTTCTCATAGCCCCAGCTGGCGCTGACCGGCGCATGGACCCCGGCCTGGAAGCGCCGGTAGGAATTGGCGTTCGGCGCGAAGATCAGGAAGGATTCCGCCGTCGCCGCCAGCAGCCCGGCAACCGCATGGCGCAGCATTTCGCTGCCTGCCTCGGTGCCGTCATCGAACAGGTTGCGGCCGACCGCGTCCTGCAGGCTGCAATGGATATGCAGGCCGCTTCCGGCGGAATCGCCATAGGGCTTGGCCATGAAGGTGCCGTGCATACCGAAATCGCGCGCCACCCCGCGTACCGCGCGCCGCAGCAGCACGGCGTGGTCGGCGGCCAGCAGGGCGTCGGCCTGGTGGCCGAGGGTGATCTCGAACTGGCCACGGCCATTCTCGACCATGATGCTTTCGGTCGGCAGCTCAAGCCCCTCGCAGGCGCGGCGCATCGCCGACAGCACTTCGGAGAATTCGGCAAGCTCGTCCATCGCATAGACGCGCGGGCTGTCCAGGTCATAGCCCGAGACGGGCGCCTGGGGCGGCGCCGGATGTCCCTGCCGGACCGATTTGCCGTCCATCAGATAGAATTCCAGCTCCAGCGCCACCACCGGCCAATAGCCGTCGGCCTGGCATTGCTCGACCACCGCCTTGAGGATCTGGCGCGGATCGCCCATGAAGGGCGTGCCGTCCGGGTCGAACATGGTGGTCAGGATCTGGCTGCGCGGCTGCTGGGCGGGGGGGATATCCCATAGCATCGGCAGCAGCGGCCCGCAGGGCAGGCAGATGCCGTCGCCGTCGCCGCCTTCCCACACCAGGCCGTTGGCGTGCACATCCTCGCCCCAGATATCGAGGGCGAGGATCGAGCGCGGGAACTTCATCCCGTCCTTGCGGACCTTGTCGAACTGATCGCGCGGCACCCTCTTGCCGCGCAGGATGCCGTTCAGGTCGCAGGCGAGAACTTCGATTTCATCCATCAGAACTTCGCCGAGGCAGACAATCCGACCGTCAGCGGCCGCAGCGTATAGCCCTGCGAGACCGACAACAGATCCGGATGCTGGATCACCTTTTTGTTGTCGGCAAGGTTCTTGCCGTAGAGCTGCCATTGCACGCCGCGCCAGATCAGGCCGAGGCTGGCATTGATCACGCCGTAGGACGGGCGCGAATAATCGGGATCGTCGAGATTGAAGGCGCCGTGACTGGGGCCGGTGATCGAATAATCGGCGCGGGCGAACAAAGCGTCGTCGCCGTCCAGCGGCACGGTGTAGTCGGCGCTGACCGACGCCGTCCAATCCGGCACGCCGATCAGGCTTTGCCCCGTCGTGGCGCCGGAACCGACCGAGACCGAGGTCAGGGTCGCCGCCGTGCCGCTGCCGCTGAGCGCCAGTTCCAGCTCGGGCGTCACTTTGGCGCGGATTTCCGCCTCGCCGCCATAGGAGCGGGCATTGCCGGCATTGGCGGTGAAATCATAGCCGCAGGTCACCAGGGCGATCTGCTGCTGCACATTGCTCCAATCGATGTAATAGCCGGCCGCGTCGATCGAGACGCGGTTGCCGAACAGGCTGAGCTTGGTGCCGGCCTCGTAACTCCACAAACTGTCCGCCTTGAAATTGGCCGGGGTCTTGGCGATGCCGAGGCCCGCCAGGTCGCCCTGGCAGGCGAATACCGGCACCGGCTCGTTGAAGCCGCCCAGGCGCACGCCCTTGGTGGCGCTGGCATAGAGGCTGCCGAGGCCGACATCGTAACTCAGCGAGATTTTCGGCGTGTAGCCGTTATAGCTGGTCGAGCCGTTATAGGTCGGGGTGGCGTCGGCATTGTAATAGGAGCCGCCGATGCCGTTGATATTGTCCTCGGAATGCAGCAGGCGCATGCCGACCGTCACTTTCAGATGGTCGAGCAGCTGATAGGTGAACTCGCCGAACACCGCATACTGCTTCTGGTCCTCGGTGTAGTTCTGCATATAGACCTCGTCGAGCGAGGACAGCAGGAAGTTGTTGTAGTTCGGATCGGTCAGGCCGCTATTGACCAGCACCGTGCTCAGCACGTCATGCGCCGACATCCCGTAGGTGTTCTGCAGCGCGCTCGACAGGCCGTTCATATATTCGTTGTCGGACAGATGCAGCTTGAAGTCCGAGAAGAACAGACCGCCGATCCAGCTGTATTTCAGCCCGGTCTCCTCCATCGGCTTGGAGGTCAGGCGCAGCTCTTCCGAATATTGCCGGAACAAGGGCGTGATATAGGCCGCCGAGGGGATGGCGCCGATCGCCGCCGTATTGGCGTTGGGATAATTCGCCGACAGGGTCGGATCGGCGCTCAGCTCGCCGGCCAGCAGCGCCGAATTATAGAAAGTGCCGTCCTGGGTACGCGGATAATGGCGCCAGAAATAGGAGCTGACCGAGGTCAGATCGGCCCAATGCAGATCGTCGCGCACGGTCAGGCTGGGGATGATCATGTCGTCATGGCCGCTTTCCTTGACCTCTTTCGACTGGTCGTAGAGCGGATCGCTGAGATAGGACACCGCCGTATCGCCGATGGTGGTGCGCTGGAAATTAAGCTCGGGCAGGATCACCAGATCATCGGTCGCCTGCCATTTCAGCACCACCCGGCCGGTCTGAGAATCCTGGGCGTTGGTGCCTTTGCGGTCGACGTTTCCGTTGGCGTCGAGATGATCGATATAGCCGCTTTCATGGTCGTCGTCGAAACCGGCGCGCAGGGCCAGCTTGCCATCCACCAGCGGAATGTTGACCACGCCATTGGCCTCGTAATTGATGCCGCCATGCTCGGTTCCCGAAAGATCGCCATAGGCGCTGCCGGAATATTTATCCAGCTCGGGCTCGTGGGTGACGAACTTGATCGAGCCGCCCATCGAGGAAGAGCCGTACAGCGTGCCCTGCGGACCGCGCAGCACCTCGACATGGTCGAGATCGAAGAAGCGCGGCTGGCTGGCGCCGGTATTCACCAGGTTCGGCATGGTGATCGGCACGTCGTTCATATACATCGACACGGTGGGGGAGCCCGCCGAGCTGGAAATGCCGCGCATCTCGATGCGGTCGAGGCCGGCGCCGCCCTGGTTCGAGAAGGAGATGCCCGGGATCGAGCGGGCCAGATCCTCGTAATCGGCGGTATGAGTCTCGGTCAGCTCGGACCCCGACAGCACGCTGACCGATAGGGGAACATCCTTGATGTCCTCGGTGCGCTTCTGCGCCGTGACCACGATGTTTTCCAAAGTCTGGGAAGGATCGGCGGACAAAGCGGCGGACAGCGGCGCCAGGCTAACGGCGGACACGGTCAGCCCCAGCATGGCCCGGCGGGCCATGGGCGAACGAGACGGCATGGATGTTCCCCCTGTTATTATCGACATAAATGTTTCACAGGACATCTCTGTGATCAACAATTGAGCGCCCCCTTGACAGCGGAGGGCGCATTGGCGAGGCTTTCTGTGATCACAAAGAGTCTGCTTGGGAATTGGGCATGACCTGCACACCGATATCAGAGGCTTGGGCTAGGCAGCGGGAGCGACGCGATGCGGCGCATCGCGAGCGACCGATAACGCCGCCCAAGCCTCTGATATCGGTGCCCGAAGGGTCGCAGCCGGAAAGCCGAGGGCGGCGTTATCCTGCCTCAACGATGCGCCAGCATCGCCTTCGGCAGGCTGCCTGGCCCTCGGCTTTCCGGCTGCGATGCAGGCCATGCCCAATTCCCAAGCAGACTCTAAGGATACAACCATGATTTCCGCCGCCGAGTGGCATCAACGCGCCGGACGTGTGCGCGCCCAGTGGGCCCCGTTCATCGGCGGCCGTGCCTATGACGGCGCAGGCCTGACGACGGTTCCGCTGATCAATCCCGCCACCGGCCACCCTTCGGCCGAAATCGCCGAGGGCGATGGCCGCGTCGTCGACCAGGCGGTGCGTGCCGCCCGCGCCGCCTTCGAGGATGGCCGCTGGGCCGATCTCAAGCCTTCCCACCGCAAGCGGGTGCTGCTCAAGTTGGCCGACCTGATGCGGGTGCATAAGGAGGAGCTGGCGCTGCTGGAAACAATCTCGATGGGCAAGCCGATCTCGGACTCGCTGTCGATCGATTTGCGCGCCGCCAGCGACTGTATCCAGTATTACGGCGAAGCCTGCGACAAGGTGTATGGCGAGGTCGGCCCGACCGGCCCCGACGATCTGTCGCTGATCGTGAAAGAGCCGGTCGGCGTGGTCGGGCTGGTGGTGCCGTGGAACTTCCCGCTGCTGATGGCGTGCTGGAAACTCGGCCCCGCCCTGGCCGTCGGCAATTCGGTGGTGCTGAAACCGGCCGAGCAATCGCCGCTTACAGCCCTTCGCTTGGCCGAACTGGCCATCGAGGCCGGTCTTCCCGAAGGCGTGCTGAACGTCGTGCCGGGCCGCGGCGAAGTGGCCGGCAAGGCGCTGGGCCTGCATGCCGAGGTCGACACCATTGGCTTCACCGGCTCGACCGAGGTCGGCAAGCTGTTCCTGTCCTATTCGGCCCAGTCGAACATGAAGCGGATCTGGCTCGAATGCGGCGGTAAGACCCCCAACATCATCACCGCCGACTGCCCGGACCTCGGCGCGGCGCTGGAAGCCACCGCGGCCGGCGTGTTCTTCAATCAGGGCGAAATGTGCACCTCCGCCTCGCGCCTGCTGGTCGATAGGAGCCTGGCCGGCGAAGTGGTCGAGCGTCTGTCGGATCTGCGCAGGCACTGGCAGCCGGGCGATCCGCTCGACCCCGCCTCGCGCAATGGCGCGCTGGTCAGCGATCAGCATATGGGCCAGGTGCTGGGCTATATCGGCAGCGCCAAGAGCCAGGGCGCCTCGGTCATCGGCGGACAGCGGATGATGCGCGACACCGGCGGCTATTTCGTCGAGCCGACCATCCTGCATCAGGTCAAGCCGGTGATGACCGTGGCGAAAGAAGAGATCTTCGGCCCGGTCCTGTCGGTTATCGCCTATGACGGGCTCGACGAGGCGGTGAAGATCGCCAATGACAGTTTCTACGGCCTGGCGTCGGCGGTGTGGACCCGCGACATCAGCGTGGCGCACCGCATGGCCCGCAAGATCCGCGCCGGCATCGTCTATGTGAACTGCTTCGACGCCGACGACATCACCACCCCCTTCGGCGGCTACCGCCAATCGGGTATCGGACGCGACAAGTCCTTGCACGCGCTCGATAAATACTCGGAGACGAAGACGATATGGATACGGCTGTGACCTTCACCACCAAACAGTGGCAGGAGCTGGACGCAGCCCACTTCCTGCACCCCTTCACCGACCACAAATCGCTGCACGCCCAGGGCAGCCGCATCATCACCCGGGCCAAGGGCGTCTATTTGTGGGATTCGGAGGACCGCAAGATCCTCGACGGCATGGCCGGCCTGTGGTGCGCCGCCGTCGGGCATGGCCGCCAGGAACTGGTCGACGCCGCCGCCCGTCAGATGAGCGAACTGAGTTTCTATAACGCCTTCTTCAAGACCGCGACGCCGCCCGCCATAGCCCTGGCGCACAGATTGGCCGAACTGACCGGCCAGCGCTTCAAGCACGCCTTCTTCGCCTGCTCCGGCTCCGAGGCGGTCGACAGCATCATCCGCACCATGCGCCATTACTGGAACATCAAGGGCCAGCCGTCGCGCCAGGTGATCATCGGACGAACTTATGGCTATCACGGCTCGACCATCGCCGGCTCCGCCGCCGGTGGAATGAGCGACATGCACAAGCAGGCCGGCCAGGCGCCCGGCTTCAGCCACATCATGGCGCCCTATTGGTACGGTCTGGGCGGCAGCGAAACACCCGAGGAGTTCGGCCTGCGCGCCGCCAAGGCCCTGGAAGACCGCATTCTCGAACTGGGCGCCGAGAATGTCGCCGGCTTCCTGGCCGAGCCGCTGCAGGGGGCCGGCGGGGTGATCATTCCGCCCGCCACCTATTGGCCGGAAATCCAGCGCATCTGCCGGAAATACGACATTCTGCTGGCCGCCGACGAAGTGATCTGCGGCTTCGGGCGCACCGGCCGCTGGTTCGGCTCGGATACCTTCCAGATCGAGGCCGATCTGATGAGCGTCGCCAAGGGCCTGACCTCAGGCTACATCCCGCTATCGGCCATGCTGGTGGGCAGCCGTGTCGCCAACGCGCTGATCGACGAGGGCGGCGAGTATAATCACGGCTTCACCTATTCCGGCCATCCGGTCGCCTGCGCCGTCGCCCTGGCCAATCTCGATTTGATCGAGCGCGACGGGCTGGTCGACAAAGCGGCGATCCAGGGCGAAAAGCTGAGGGCGGCGCTGCGGGCGCGCCTGGCCGATCACCCGCTGGTCGGCGAGATCCGCGGCGTCGGGCTGGTCGGCGCCATCGAACTGACCGCCGATAAAAAAACCCGCGCCTTCTTCCCCGAGGATGCCGGGGTCGGGCTGCGCTGCCGCAACCATTGTTTCCGGAATGATTTCATCATGCGCGCAGTCCGCGATACCATGGTGTTCGCTCCGCCCTTTATAATCGATGACGAACAGGTCGAAGAATTCGTGGCGCGCGCCGCGCATGCCATCGATTTGACCTATGCCGAGGTGCAAGATGCCGGACTCCTCTGAAACCAAAGTGCTCAGCTTCGAAAGCTGGATACGCGAGCATGGCATCGGCGAGGTGGAATGCCTGGTGCCGGACATGAACGGCATCGTGCGCGGCAAGGTGTTCCCGGCCCAGAAGTTCCTGAAAAGCGAACGCGACGGAACGCTCCGCATCCCCAGCTCGATCTATGCCCTGACCGTGACCGGCGAATATGCCGAGGAGGAAAAGGACGATCTGTCGGTGCTCGACCCCGACGTCATCCTGCGCCCCGACCTCAACACGATCCGCGTGGCACCCGGCTATCGCACTCCGACCGCCTTCGTCATCGCCGACGGCTATCGCGGCGACGACTCGCCCTACGAGATCGCGCCGCGCCATGTGCTAAAAACGGTGGTGCAGCTCTATCAGGAACAGGGCTGGAGCCCGGTGATCGCCCCCGAGCTGGAATTCTACCTGACCCAGATCAACCCCGACCCGGACCTGCCGCTGATGCCGCCGGCCGGGCGCTCGGGACGCCCGGAGACGGCGCCGCAGCCTTACGGCCTGGAAGCCATCACAGAATATGAAGATCTGATCGAGAACATCTACGAGAACGCCGAACTGGCCGAATTGCAGATCGATACGCTGATCCATGAATCGGGAACCGCGCAGCTCGAGATCAATTTCAACCATGGCGAACCGGTCTCGCTGGCCGACCAGGTGATCGTGTTCAAGCGGCTGGTGCGCCAGGTCGCGCTGTCGCACAAGGTCTATGCCACCTTCATGGCCAAGCCGATGTCCGAGCAACCGGGCAGCGCCATGCATATCCACCAGTCGGTGGTCGACACCAAGACCGGCCGCAACATCTTCAGCCTGCAGGACGGGCGCAGCAGCCAGGCCTTCCGGCACTTCATCGGCGGCCTGCAGAAGTTCCTGCCGCAAGTGGTGCCGATGTTCGCCCCCAACGTCAATTCCTACCGGCGCATGCATCCCTCCTTCGCGGCGCCGATCAATCTGCAATGGGGCATCGACAATCGGACCTGCGGCCTGCGCGTGCCGATCTCGGACGGGCAGAACCGCCGCATCGAGAACCGCCTTCCGGGTGCCGACGCCAATCCCTATCTCGCCATCGCGGCGTCCCTGGTGTGCGGCTATATCGGCATGATGGAGAAGATCGAGCCGACCGACGCGGTCGATGGCAACGCCTATAAATGGGCCCGCACCATCCCGCGGACGCTCGAGGAGGCGCTGGACCGCTTCACCAATTGCGCCCCGGTGCGCAACCTGCTGGGCAGCGCCTTCTTCGACACTTTCGCCGTCATCAAGACCGCCGAGCTGGAAGCCTATCGCGCCGTGATCAGCTCATGGGAACGCGACCATCTGCTGCTGAAAGTGTGATCGTGTGACCTTCAACGATTCGCTGGCAATGGCGGACTCTTATTACGCCGCCACCGCCAAGCCGTCGCCAGACCATCCGCAGCTGCAGGAAAACATCCAGGCAGATCTATTGGTTATTGGCGGAGGCTGCACCGGTTTATCAGCGGCGCTGTTCGCCGCGCGGCGGGGTTTGCGCGTCGTCCTGCTCGAGGGCGGGCGGATCGCCTGGGGCGCCTCCGGCCGCAATGGCGGCCAGATCATCCCCGGCCTGCGCCAGGGCCCGCGCGAACTGGTCAAGCGCCATGGGCGGGAGGAAGCGAAGCGTCTGTTCGCCCTGGCGGTCTCGGCGCGTGATCTGGTGGTCGATCTGATCCTGCAGCACCGCATCAATTGCGACCTCACCTTGACCGGCCATCTCCATGCCGTCCGTAACGGCGATCTCGACGACCTGCGGCGCGAGGCTGAGTTCGCCGCGGAAGAGATGGGCTATCCCCACCTGGCCGCCCTCGACCAGGGCGACCTGGCCGAGGAACTGGCCACCGACCATTACGATTGCGGGCTGCTCGACCGCGAAGGCGGGCATTTCCACCCGCTGAATTATGCGCTCGGATTGGCGCGGGTGGCGGTTGAAGCGGGTGTTTCGATTTATCAGAACTCACCTGTTATCGGTTTGAAAAAAAACAATATAATCGAGGCAAGAACCCCCAGGGGAACGGTCACCGCACCGCTCGGTGTATTGGCCTGCGACGCGCTGCTGGGCCATCTCGATCCCGGCCTGGCCGGCCGCATCATGCCGATCGCCAGCCATGTGGTCGCCACCGCGCCCTTGCGGCCGGACCAGGTGCCGGTCCTGAAGAACCGCGCCATTTCGGACAGCTATTTCTCGGTGAATTATTATCGAATGACGGCCGACAACCGCCTGCTGTTCGGTGGCGGAGAGCGTTATTTTCCGAGAAAAGCCAATGAGATAGCGCCGATTGTTCGCAAGCCGCTGGAAAAGATTTTCCCGCAATTGCAGGGCGTGGCGATCGAGCGGGCCTGGGGCGGGCTGGTGTCGATCACCACGTCGCGCCTGCCCGATATCGGGCGCAAGGGCGCGCTGTTCTATGCCCAGGGCTATTCCGGACAGGGCGCCATCCTGTCGACGCTGGCGGGCAAGGTCTTGGCCGAGGCCGCAACAGGCACGGCGGGCGATTTCGATGTGATGGCGCAGGTCCGGCCGGCCGCCTTCCCCGGCGGCATGGCGCTGCGCACGCCGCTGCATGTGCTCGGCATGATGTGGTACGGATTGAGGGATCGTTTATGAGCAGGAAACCGGTCATCGGCGTCTCCGCCGACACTTTCGTCATCGACGGCCACCAGTTCCATGGCGCCGGGCAGAAATATCTTCTGCCGCTGGTGTCGCTGGGCGCCATCCCGCGCATCATCCCCTCGTTCGGGCCGGGCTCGGATGCCGACGATCTGCTGCAGGGCCTCGACGGGCTGCTGCTGACGGGTGCCGTGTCGAATGTCGAGCCGCGCCATTATGACGGCAGCCAGGCCGACGAGTGCCCGCCCTATGACACGGCGCGCGATTCGACCACCCTGCCCCTGATCCAGGCCACTCTGAAGCGCCACCTGCCGATGCTGGCCATTTGCCGGGGCATGCAGGAACTGAACGTCGCCCTCGGCGGAAGCCTGTTCCCCCGCGTCCACGAGGTCACCGGCCGGTTCGACCACCGCGCGCCGAAGGGCGAGCCGCACGAGGTGCAATATGCGCCACGCCATCCGGTGACGCTGACCGAGGGAGGCTTTTTGGCGGGGCTGGCCGGTGACAAAACTGTGATCGAGGTGAATTCCTTGCACGGCCAGGCCATCGACCGGCTGGCCGGCGGGCTGGCCGTGGAGGCGGCGGCACCCGACGGCACCATCGAGGCGGTGCGCGTCGAAGCCGCGAAATCCTTCGCGATCGGTGTGCAGTGGCACCCGGAATGGCGCTTTGCCGAAGACCCGTTTTCCGCCGCTTTGTTCGCCGCCTTCTTCGAATCGGTGCGCCGGGAAATGTGACTTTCGTCACATTGGTTGCGATTATCTTACTGTCATAGTACCTTCACCGTCCCTTCGGGAGGTGCGTGATGTCGTACATGGCACAGCAGGTGAATCCGGTGGATCTGATCAACGAAACCCTCAGGGGATCGGTGGTCGACACTCTGCGCCTCTTCCTCCCCGACCTGGCTCCCTACAGCAACGAAGAAGCCTTCAACGTCATCCTCAACAGCCCGGAGATGGCCCAGCGCAGCTTCGGCGCGTTCCGCGACCATCCCGAGGCTTTCGCCGGCGTGCTGCGCGGCCCGGAGAACCAGCTGGTCGCCGCCGATGACGAACCGCTCTCGTGCGGACGCACCCTGTCCCAGGTGGTCGCCCTGGTGGTGCAGGCCGTGGCCAAGCGCTATTTCCGCACCAAGCTGGCGCGCCGCACGGTCACCCCCGCGACGGAAACCGGCCTGGTCGGAAAAGTCGCCCAGCTGTTCACCGGCCCCAGGCAGCCCGAACCCGCCGCCAAACCGACGACGAGCCAGGCCGACCGGCTCTTCCTGGCCATGCGCGACCACCTGCTGTTCGAATGGCAGCTGCGCCTGATCCCGCATTATGTCGGCCTGCCGGTGGCGCTGGTGCAGGCCCTGGGCGCCCGCCTGCTGGAATTCCGCGAGATCGAAGACATTCAATGGATGGTGCGCAACGGCCAGCCGCCGCTGGAGCCCTCGATCCGCCGGGCCGAATCCGCTGCCCCCGCGCCGGCGCAGGTGTCGGACGCCGCGATCGAAGCGGAGGCGCGGCAGATCGTGCCGGATCTGGAGATCGCACCGCTCAACCTGCCCGAAGGCGTCTCGGCGCAGCGCTTCGTCGGCGCCGTGCTGAGTAAGGTGAACCCGACGCTGGCTCGCTGGCTGGCGCGCGAGACCCAGCTGAATCCCCGGCAATTGGCGCTGATGCTGATCCGCGCTTACGAAGCATTGCCGCCCTCGGATTTCCAGCGCTTCGGCGCCAGCCTTCCCGCCTCCGAGGAAGCCCTCCGCTTTCTCAACGCCGCCAAAGCCGCGCGCTTCGGCGTGGACACCAGCCCGATCGTGACGGGGGAGTTCTCGCGGAACTATCAGGCCAAGATCAAACCGATGATCTGACAAATCTTAAAATTCATTTTTTCGTAATTATCGCTCGCAAGAAAAATGCGAATAGCATGCGCCCGGCTTCTCTGGCCGGGAATAATACTCGTGAACAAGCAATTCGACGAGCAAGATGAAATTGAAGACAGCAATTTCATTGATATTTACGATCGCTTATTGACCATTGCACGCGCGATGGGCCATCGGGATTCCGGCGCCGAGGACCGGGTCCAGGAAGCCTATCTGCGCATGCTGGAAGCGGGCAGCGCCGCCCCGATCCGGAACCGCGAAACCTACTTCAAGCGCATCCTGCGCAATCTGCGGATCGACGGCATTCGCCGCACCGCGCGGCAGGCGGCGCTGCCGATCGACGAGGCCCTGGCCGATCCCCAGCCCGGCCCCGACCGTGCCGCCCTGGCGCGCATCGAGCTGGAAGCGGTGGCCAAGGCATTGCAAAAGCTGCCGCCCCGCTGCCGGCACGCGTTCGAGTTGCATCGCTTCGGCAATCTGAGCTATGCAGAGATCGCGCAACGCATGGGTATCAGCATCAGCATGGTCGAGAAACATATCGCGGAAGCCGTCTTGCGGCTGGCCGCGGCGCTCGGCGGGCGATGATGAGGTTTTTCGCCGCCGGAACGTCTGAATGATCATGATCGAAAACCCGAGACTCCTGGAAGAAGCAGCCCGCTGGTTCGCGGTCCTGCGCCGCAATGTGATGACGGTCGACGAGCGCGAAGCGTTCGACCGCTGGCTCGCCGACGACGCCAACCGCGCCGCCCTGGCGCAGATCGAACATGGCTGGGAGGTTGCGGGACGGCTCGCACCCTCCTCCCGGCTGGCCGAGCAGCCTGCGGCAATCAGCCGCCGCACGGCGCTTCGGGCCGGCGGCGGGCTGGCCGCGTCGGTCGCCCTGGGTCTGTTCGCCGCCGACCAATCCGGCCTGCTGTCGGGCTGGGGATGGGACGGCGAGGTCGAGACCGGCGTCGGCGAACAGCGCGAAGTCACCCTGCCCGAGGGCAGCGTCATTCATCTCAACGTTCTGTCCCGCGTGCGGTGGCGCCTGGCCAGCGACAAGCGCGAAGTGTCGCTGGATGCCGGCGACGCGCTGTTCACCGTCAGCCACAATCCCGAGCGCCCCTTCACCGTGCGCGCCGGCAGCGGCTCGGTGCGCGTGCTGGGAACGGTCTTCTCGGTTTCCCTGCGGGAAAAGGATGGCGGCGTGGCGGTGCGCGAGGGCCATGTCGCTTTTACCCCGGGCCCGGCCGGCCAATCCTCGGACCCGGTCCAGCTGCGCGCCGGCGAGGCCGTGCGGTTCGGCCCGCACGGCGCGGGCGCGGTGACCACCGTCTCCCCCGACCAGGTGGGCGAATGGAGCGACCATTTCGTCACCTTCGATCAGGCGGAACTGGGCGAGGTCGCGCAGGAACTCGGCCGCTATTTCCCGCTCAAGGTCCGCATCGATCCGCCGGAAGCGGCGAACCGCCGCGTTACCCTGCGGCTCAAGCTGCAGGATCAGAATTCGACGCTCGACCTGCTGCGCCAGCTTCTCGACGCCCGCATCGAGCGCAAGAGCGCCAGCCGCGTCGTCATGCGCGTTCCGTCATGAAACTTTAACCGGCCGGCGATCTGAGGAGACCCCGCTCCCCATCGTCTCTAGGGCATCGTCTCATCAAACGGAGCCTCCGATGTCCTTGTTCCGCCGCTGGCCGCTCGCCGCCATCGTCGCCGTCTGTTCCGTCGCCGCCCAGGCGCAACAGGCCCAAGTCACCCTGTCGATCCCGTCGATGCCGCTGTCGAAGGCGCTGCTGGTCTATGCGCAGCAGACCCGCCTGTCGATCCTCGCCTCGGACGAGGTTACCCAGGGCAGGACCAGCGTGGCCGTGGAAGGCATGGTCAGCCAGGCCGACGGCCTGCGCCAGCTGCTGGGCGATTCCGGGCTCAAATTCCAATTCGTCGATGCCTCTTCGGTGCGGATCTACAGCGATCACCCGGCGGGCCAGAAAACCAGCGAGGCGTCGGACGCGCTGGAGACCATCCAGGTCACGGCCCAGTACCGCACCGAAGACCAGCAGAATGTGCCGATCTCGATCACCACGGTCAGCGGAAAGGCACTGGAGAATTCCGGCTATCAATCGATCACCGACCTGCAATATCTGGTTCCCGGCGTGCAATACGACCCGACCCAGGGCGCCAATTTCCTGATCCGCGGCGTCGGCCTGCAATCCTATGATTTCTCGTTCGAGAAGTCGGTCAGCGTGGTGGTCGACGATGTGGTGATGGACGCCCAGCGCGACAACGGCCTGATCGGCCTCGAGGACATCTCGCATGTCGACGTGCTGATGGGCCCCCAGGGCACCCTGTTCGGCAAGAACGCCACCTCGGGCGTCATCTCCGTCACCACCAACAGCCCGGTGCTGAACGAGTGGCAGGCCAAGGCCTATGCCAGCTACGGCGAGCGCAACGACCATACGATCAATGCGACGGTCAACGCGCCGATCGGCGATAATTCGGCGTTCCGCCTGTCGGCCTTCAACCAGGGGCAGGACGGCTTCGGCGACTACACCACCCTGAACGAGAAGCTGGGCACCGTGCGCGAATATGGCGTGCGGGGAAAATGGCTGTTCCAGCCGAACGACAAGCTCGACGTCACGGTCGCCGGCGATTGGGAACATCACTGGGACAGCTCGATCCGCACCGCGGTTTCCGGCGCCCCGGCCGCCATCACCGCCGATGAGATCGCCCTGGGCGTGACTCCCGGCCACACCAACGTCAACACCGCCGACTCCGAAGCGGGATCGATCCGCTACGACGAATGGGGCGCCTCGCTCCGCGCCCATTACATGGTCGGCGACGACACGCTGACCTCGATCTCGGCCTATCGCGGCACCACCTTCGTCAATGCCGCCCCCGTGGATCTGGTGCCGACCAATCTCTATGCCTATTCGACCTACAGCGTCGGCTTCCTGAATTCCGAGAAGCTGAGCCAGGAATTCCGCTGGGCCTCGCCGACCGGCCAGTTCATGGAATATGTCGGCGGCTTCTACTACAACGACCTCAACGCCAACCAGTATCAGTATCAGTGGGGCCCGAACCCGCCGGGCTCGCCCCTGATCGTCAACGGCCAGCCCTCCAGCACGCTCTATGCCTTCTCCGGCGTGCAGGGCGTCAACGGCAATACGCAGTATTTCTCGACCAGCAACATCACCGTGGCGGAATTCGGCCAGCTGAAATTCAACCTGACCGACCAGTTCAACCTGACCCTCGGCGGCCGCTACAGCAATGACCGCAACGAGCAGTCCCTCGGCTTCGTCAATTTCCCCACCGCGCCGATCACCGGCACCAACATTCCCTACACGTTCGTCACCACCAACAAGGCGCCGCAATTCTACTCGGGCAGCTCGTCGGGCCACGATTTCACCTATCGCATCGCGCCTCAGTACAAATTCTCGGATGACGCCATGGTCTATGCGACCTACGCCACCGGCAACAAGCCGGCCGGCGTCGCGCTCAACGGCAATAATTTCGATCCCTACAAGCCGGAAACCGTGACCAGCTGGGAAGTCGGTGAAAAGTCGGATTGGCTCGATCACCGCGTCCGCGTGAACTTCGACCTGTTCCGCGAACAGTTCAAGGACTACCAGGCGCCGCTGCTGACTCAGATCCCGGCCGGCGCGGGCGGCTTCATCTCGGCCACCGTGATCGGCAATGCCGGCGGGCTGCGCAGCGAGGGCGCCGAGGCCAGCATCGCGGTCAAGCCGATCGCGCCGCTGACGCTGAACGCCTCGGGCAGCTATACCCACGCCTATTTCACCAACTACGTCTACAACGCCACCACCAACTACACCAACACGACGCCGCCCAACTCGCCCGCCTGGGCCGCGACGGTGGGCGCCGATTACCAGGCGCAGGTGCTGCCGGACATCACCATGCTGGCCCATGTCGATTACGACTGGCGCGACAAAGTATGGACCATCGTCGGCCAGGCGCCCTATTCGCTGGTCAAGGCCTATGGCCTGCTCAATGCCCGCATCAGCTTCACCCCCGAGGAGAGCGGATTCCAGTTCGGCATCTATGGCCGCAACCTGGCCAACACCTTCTTCGAAACCGGCTTCCAGCAATACGGCACCGCCGGCCTGCTGCATTTCACCACGCCCGACGCCTTCCGTACGGTCGGCGTGTTCGGCAAATACGATTTCTGAGGGGAACCGCCATGAACCGCATTCTCGCCGGCCTGCTGGCCGCCGCATCCGCCATGCCCGCCCTGGCCGCTTTGGCCGACCCCGTCATCGACGATCTGCGCCTCAACCAGATCCAGGTGATCGGCACGCACAACAGCTATCACGCCGGCTTCGCGCCGAATGAGGGCCAGCTGATCCAGAAGGTGAAGCCCGAGATCTACCAGGCCTTCGATTATCGCCATTCATACCTGCCCAAGCAGCTCGATGGCGGCATCCGTCAGATCGAGCTCGACATCTATGCCGATCCCGAGGGCGGCCGCTATTCCCATCCGGCCATGCTGGGCATGGTGGAAAAGGCCGGCCTGCCGGCCGATCCCGAGTTCGATCCGGCGCATCTGATGGATCAGCCCGGCTTCAAGGTGATCCATGTCGAGGATTTCGATTACCGCAGCAACTGCCAGCCCTTCACCGCCTGCCTGCGCCTGGTGCGCGACTGGTCCGCGGCGCATCCGGATCATGTGCCGCTGTTCATCCTGATCGAGACCAAGGAAACCCCGCTCAAGCTCGACGTCCCCACGGTGACGCCACTGCCCTTCACCTCGCAGGTGTTCGACGCGCTGGACCGCGAAATCCTCTCGGTCTTCCCGCGCGGCGCCATCGTCACCCCCGACGATGTGCGCGGTAAATATGCCAGCCTGTCCGAGGCGGTTGCCCATGGCGGCTGGCCGAAGCTGAAGGACGCGCGCGGCAAGGTGGTGTTCCTGATGGACCAGAAGAAGGCCGGCCCGGCCTATCTCGAAGGCCATCCCGTCCTCAAGGGCCGCATCATCTTCACCAACGCCGATCCGGGCGCCGCCGACGCCGCCTTCGTCGAGGACAATGAGGGCTCGGCCGCCGAAATCGACGCCCTGGTGCGCCGCGGCTATGTGGTGCGGGCGCGCGCCGACGAGAACACCAAGGAAGCGCGCACCAACGACACCAAGCGCCGCGACGAATTGCTGGGCAGCGGCGCGCAATTCATCAGCACCGACTATCCCGCGATCGAGCGGGCCCCCAGCGGTTACCAGGTGGCCCTGCCCGACGGGATCGCCGCGCGCTGCAATCCGGTGCTGGTATCGACGGGGTGCGTACTCGAAAAGTGAGCCGAAAGCGGGCGGGGACGGCAGTCCTCGCCCATGGCGGCCCGGCATCTGGCCAGGATCAGGTCGACGATTTGAGGGCCTGGCGCCCTCCGACCACCCTCAACTGCCCGCCTTCGGCGACCTTGTTCCGCCCGCTCCGCTTGGCCCGGTAAAGAGCCTGATCGGCAAGCTCGATCAGGTCCGCGCTTTTCACCGCATCGCCCGGCATCGGCGCCAGCGTAGCCACCCCGAGGCTGGCCGTGACCACGCCCCAGGGTTTGTTGGCGCTGTGTTCGATCATTCGGCCCTCGAGCGCGGCCCGAATCAGGTCGGCGATCTGACGGGCACCGGCAGCCGTGGTGTCGGGCAGGATCACGGCGAACTCCTCGCCCCCATAGCGGGCGGCCAGATCCTCCGGCCGCCTGATCGATGAGGCGAGAACGGAACCGACGGCGGCCAGGCATTCATCGCCTGTCTTGTGGCCGTACAAATCGTTGAAAAGCTTGAAATGGTCGATATCCAGCATGATGAGCGACAAGGGATTGCCGTTTCTGACCGCGCGGGCCCATTCCGCATCGAGCTTCTTATCGAAGCAGCGCCGGTTCGCCACACCCGTCAACGCGTCCGACAAGGCCATCGCGGACAATTCCGCGTTCAAGGCGGCCACCTGATCCTCGGCTTCTTTTCTGGCCGTGATGTCCCGAATATTGGCAACGATGCATCTCTCCTTGCCCCGCCGCGCCGGCAACATCCGGATGAGCGCCTCGCACCAGACCCACAGCCCCCCGGGGCGAATGAACCGGAAAGTGACGGTCTTATGGCCGCCGTCGCGAGGGGGACTGGCCATTCCCTGCATCAGGGCGTCCCGATCCTCCGAATGGACGATGGACTGCCATCCGCTATCCCTCCATTCGGCCATATCCCGGCCGGACAAGGCGGAGAAGGAGGGCGAGACATACAGCGGAAAGCCGCTGGCCGTCGCACACACGATCGCGTCGGTCGAATAATCCGCGAGCAAGCGGTATTGCCGCTCGGTCCGCTCGTTCCGCTTCACCAGCCGCGCCAGGGATAGCCCCAGGATGATCAACGACGCGATCGCGATGCAGCTCACCGCCAGATACCGCTTGACGCTGGATGTCCAATTCGCCAGCGCCTCCGCCTTCCCATGCGACACGATGACCAGCAGCGGATAGTTCGGAACGCGGTGGACGGTGCCGTAGCGATCCACACCATCGATGGGAGACCGGTATTGAAAGCCCTGCTCGACGGTTTGCGGGCCGAGGCGCGAAAAGATCGGCCCTTTGGAGAAATCGGCGCCGATCACGCGCGGATCATCGGGATGGCGGGCGACGATCAGGCCTGAAGCGGACGCCAGCGAAACCGCGCCCTCCCGGCCCGGATTAAACCCCTTGTAGAAGTCCCGGAAGAAATCGATGGACACCATCGCCCCGGCCACGCCGCGAAAAGTCCCGTCCGGATTGTCCAGGCGCAACGACACCGGAAGAACCCAGTGGCCGCTGGCCCGGCTGACGATCGGTTCACCCACGTGAACACCCCGTCCCGGATGATCTCTGTGGAAGATGAAATAGTCGCGGTCCGAAATGTTCAGCGCCGACGATGGCCGAGCCGTCTGGGAATTGACCACCCAGGCGCCGGAATCATCGAAGACCAGCAGACCGTCCACCATGGGCAAATGGACGATGTCTTCCTGCATCATGGTATGCAGGCGCGACCGGTCGGCAGCATGGATGTCGTCGACTTCCATGCGCTCGCGAATATCCAGAAGCGCGGTTTCCGCCGCTTGTATGGTGCCGTGCGCATGCTCGGCGAGAGAGCGGGCGAGATTGCTGGTGGCCTGCTGGTCCGCGGTCAGGGCCAGCGACCTGGCCTCCCAGGTCGGCCAGGCGTTGAGCACCAGAAACAGCAAGCAGGAAATGATCACCAACACAGCGATCAATCCCTGAGCGGACGGACGCTTCGATCCGATCGGCGACTCTCCTGCCCTTCGCTCCGCCACGGGAAATGATCCTTTCCTCGAAAAGCCTCCTCTGCCGGTCAAACCTCGGGGGAAATACGCGCCGATACCTTGATCGGCATCAAAGAGACGAAGCGAGGCAATGAAAAAGCCCCCTGCCGCACGGCGGCAAGGGGGCTCGGCCCATTCATGACATTGCGGTCCGGCGTATACTACGCCAGCAACGCCTGCTTCATCGCGTCGCTTTCCTGCGGCAACGGGCGGGGACGATAATCCTCGCCCACGGCGACGAAGTGATAGATCGCCGAGGTGACGCGGGTCGCGGCGGCTCCGCCGGCGCGGCGGCGCCAGGCTTCGACACGGACCGACACCGAGGTGCTGCCGGTGCGGATCAGCTGGGTATAGCAGCTCACCTCGTCGCCGACATGGACCGGGGCGTGGAACTTGAATCCGTCCACCGCGACGGTGGCGACCGTGCCTTCGGCGCGGATGGCGGCGTGGATGGCACCGGCCAGATCCATCTGGCTCATCAGCCAGCCGCCGAAAATATGGCCCGCCGGATTGGTGTCGGCCGGCATGGCGGTGGTGCGGGATGCGAGGAAACCTTCCGGCTTCAGCGGGATGATTTCGGCGTCAGTCGACGTCGGCATTGGTGGTTTCGTCCTCTTCAGGCAACGGACGCGGCTTCATCTCGGAATCCAGCGCCACGAAGTGATAAACAGCGGACGTTACCTTGACGTGGGTGCGGACCGTCGAGCGGCGCACCCAGGCCTCGATGTTGATCGACATCGAGGTGCGGCCAGTGCGGATTATTTTTGTATAGCAGCTGACCTCGTCGCCGACATGAACCGGCGCGTGAAACTTGAAGCCGTCCACCGCGACGGTGGCGACGGTACCCTTGGCGCGGATGCCGGCGTGAATGGCGCCGGCCAGATCCATCTGGCTCATCAGCCAGCCGCCGAAAATATGGCCGGCCGGATTGGTGTCGGCCGGCATGGCCCGGGCCCGGATGGCGAGGAACCCTTCCGGACGGAATGCTTCGATGCCTTGCATGCCTTATTTCGCCCCGTAGCTGCGCCGGCCCGCGCCGGCTTGTTGGGTGAGGAACTTCTGCGTGCCCTTCTTGCGGCCCATGCGGGCCCCCTCGCCGCCCTTGTTGCCGGTGCCGGCGGGCTGCCAATTGGGGATCAGGTGATGCTTGCCCGGCCCGATCAGGTCGGCGCGGCCCATCTTCTTCAGGGCCTCGCGCAGCAGCGGCCAGTTCTCGGCGTCGTGATAGCGCAGAAACGCCTTGTGCAGGCGCCGCTGCTTCAGGCCCTTGGCCGAGAAGACCTGCTCGCCGCCATTGCGCCGTACCGGCACCAGCGGGTTGCGGCCGGAATAATACATCGCGGTGGCCAGCGACATCGGCGACGGCAGGTAGGTCTGCACCTGATCGGCGCGATAGCCGTGCTTCTTCAGCCACAGCGCCAGATTCATCATGTCTTCGTCGGTGGTGCCGGGATGCGCCGCGATGAAGTACGGGATCAGGTACTGTTCCTTGCCGGCCTGCTTGCTGGCCTGGTCGAACATCTGCTTGAAGCGGTCGAAGCTGCCGATGCCCGGCTTCATCATCTTCGACAGCGGGCCTTCCTCGGTATGCTCCGGGGCGATCTTGAGGTACCCGCCGACATGGTGCGTCGCCAGTTCCTTGATATAGGCCGGGCTCTTCACCGCCAGGTCGTAGCGCAAGCCCGAGGCGATCAGCGTCTTCTTGATGCCTGGAACGGCGCGGGTCTTGCGATACAGCTCGATCAGCGGCTGATGGTCGGTATTGAGGTTCTTGCAAATGTCGGGATAGACGCAGGACGGGCGGCGGCAGACCTCTTCGATCGCCTTGTCCTTGCAGGCCATGCGGTACATGTTGGCGGTCGGGCCGCCCATGTCCGAGATCACCCCGGTGAAGCCCTTCACCTTCTTCATGCCCTCGACCTCTTTGAGGATCGAGGCCTCCGACCGGCTCTGGATGATGCGGCCCTCATGCTCGGTGATCGAGCAGAAGGAACAGCCGCCGAAGCAGCCGCGCATGATGTTGACCGAGAAACGGATCATCTCCCACGCCGGGATTTTCGCATCGCCATAGGACGGATGCGGCGCGCGGGCGTAAGGCAGGTCGTAGACCCCGTCCATCTCTTCGGTGGTCAGCGGGATCGGCGGCGGATTCAGCCACACTTCGCGGTCGCCATGGCGCTGGATCAAAGCGCGGGCATTGCCGGGATTGCTCTCCTGGTGCAGCACGCGCGAGGCCTGGGCATAGACCGGCGCATCGTCGCGCACCACCTCGAAGGACGGCATGCGAAGAACCGTCGTATCGCGCTCCGCGCGGCTGACGCGGGTGAATTCGGCCTCGTCCTCGATGCTGTCCATCGCCACTTCGCGATAGCCGTCCGGCAGACCGCTCAGCACATAGGACGTGCCGCGCACGTCGCGCATCTCGGACAGCTTCTCGCCCTTGGCGGCGCGATGGGCCAGCTCGACGATGGCGCGCTCGGCATTGCCGTAGACGAGGATGTCGGCCTTGGAATCGAGGATGATCGAGCGGCGCACCTTCTCCGACCAGGCATCGTAATGGGCGATGCGGCGCAAGGACGCCTCGATGCCGCCGATCATGATCTCGACGTCGCCGTAGGCTTCGCGGCAGCGCTGCGAATAGACGATCACCGCGCGGTCGGGGCGCTTGCCGCCCTGGTCGCCCGGGGTATAGCTGTCATTGTGGCGCAAGCGGCGGTCGGCCGTGTAGTGGTTGACCATGCTGTCCATGTTCCCGGCGGTGACGCCGAAGAACAGGTTGGGCTTGCCCAGCGCCTTGAAAGCGTCGGCATTGCTCCAATCCGGCTGGGCGATGATGCCGACGCGGAAGCCTTGCGCCTCCCACAGGCGGCCGATGATGGCCATGCCGAAGCTGGGATGGTCGACATAGGCGTCGCCGGTGACCAGGATGATATCGCAAGAATCCCATCCCAGCTGATCCATTTCGGCGCGCGACATGGGCAGGAAGGGCGCGGTCCCGAAACGGGACGCCCAATATTTGCGATAGGTAAAGATGTTCTTGGCGGTCTGCAAAGCCATGGTCTCCAACGAGACGGGTCTTATAAACCCAACCGCCCTCAACTTGGAAGAATTTCAGGGTTTCACTCTATGCCGGTCAGCCCTGCATTGCTATCCTCGCTGACAGGCTTCCATGGAGAATCTCCCAATGAAGACGGTTCGTTACGCCCTGTTCGCCGTGCTCGCGACCAGCGCCCTCGCTCTCAACGCACATGCCGCCGACATCGTGATCAGCGTCACCGGCCCGATGACCGGTTCGGACGCCGCCTTCGGCGAGCAGTTCCGGCATGGGGCGGAAAAAGCCGTCAAGAACATCAACGACCAGGGCGGCGTGCTGGGCAAGCACCTGAAGCTGATCGTCGAGGACGACGCCTGCGACCCCAAGCAGGCGGTCAACGTCGCCAATGACGCCGCCTCGCAGGGCGCGGTGATGGTGGCCGGCCATTACTGTTCCGGCTCGTCGATCCCGGCCTCCGACGTCTATGCCGAGAACAACATCGTCGAAATCAGCCCCGGCTCGACCAATCCGAAATTCACCGAGCGCGGTCTCGCCAACGTCTTCCGCATCTGCGGCCGCGACGACATGCAGGGCCCCACCGCCGCCAATTACCTGGCCGCCAAGTTCCCCAAGGCGCGCATCGCCATCGTCAACGACAAGTCGTCTTTCGGCAAAGGCGTGACCGACGAATTCGCCAAGACGCTGAATGCCAAGGGCATCAAGGAAGTGATGAACGAGGCGATCACCGCCGGCGAGAAGGATTACAGCGCCCTGGTCTCGAAGCTGAAGGAGGCCAAGGTCGATTTCCTCTATTACGGCGGCTATTATAACGAAGCCGGCCTGATCGTGCGTCAGATGCGAGGGCAGGGAGTGAAGACGGTGCTGGTGGGCGGCGATGCCCTGGTGGCCTCGGAATATTGGGCGATTACCGGCACTGCCGGCGAAGGCACGCTGATGACCTTCGGTCCCGACCCCCGCCTCGACCACGCCAATGACGCGCTGGTGGCGCAGTTCCGCGCCGAGAAGTACGAACCCGAAGCCTATACGCTCTACACCTATGGGGCGGTTCAAGCCTGGGCCGACGCGGTCAAGACGGCCGGCACGACGGACGCCGTCAAAGTCGCGGCGGCGCTGCGCGCCTCGCAGCATGACACGGTGCTGGGCAAGATCGGTTTCGACGCCAAGGGCGACAGCACTGCGCCCGGCTATGTGATGTACAGCTGGAAGGACGGGAAGTACGCCGCCCTCCAATAAGGCCGCCGGCACATGTCTGGATTGCAATGGCGGGATGTCTATCCCGCCATTTTTGTATCGGGATACAACAGCTTTTAGTTTAGAAGGGGCGCTCTTTTCACAGGCTCCGAAAACGTTATCAGGAGGTACCGCCATGGCTTCGCTCCGCGTTGGCACGCTGAATCAGCTCCTCTTTGGCGGAGCTTTGCTTCTGCTGGGCGGTGTATTGGTCTTCGACACCGTCTCGCTGGTCACCCAGCGCAACGCGGCCGAACGGACCTCGGATATCGCCGAAGCCGGCCAGACCCTGTTCGGCGCCCTGCAAGGCTATCGCGTACAGCGCGGCCCCGGCCGCATCGCGCTCTCCGCTCCGGCGCCCGCCGCCGCCGGCATCCAGGCCGACATGAACAAGGCGGAACAGAGCGCCGCGCCCGCCGTGGGCAAATTCCTCGCCGCCTGCAAATCGATCTCCTGCCTGCCCGCCGCCGATCTCGACGCCATCGTCACGGCGCGCGGCGCGGTGGCGGCGATCCGTCCGCAGGTCGAGAAGGATCTCGCCGTGCCGCTCGACCAGCGCTCGGAAAACATCGCGGACCGCTGGAACAAGGCCTCCACCGTGCTGATCGACCTGCTGGAAAAGGCATCGAACCGCCTGTCCTCGGACATCCGCATGACCGATCCGGTCATCGCCCTGCTGGTCGAGATCAAGAATGCCGGGTGGGAAGTGCGCAATTATGGCGGCCTGGCCCGCAACACTTATGGCGACACCTTGCAGGCTGGCGCCGTGTCGCCGGCTTTGGCCGCCAAGCAGACCGATTATGAGGCGCGCATCGACGATTCCTGGACCCGCCTGCTCGATCTGACCGCCCTGCCCGCGGTGCCGGCCGGCGTGGTCGACGCGGTGAAGGCGGCCCGCGCCAATTACACCGGAACCTATCAGCCGATGGTGCGCGCCATCCGCGACGCCGTCTCGGCCGGCAAGCCGGGCCCGATGGCGATGGAACAGATGATGAGCTCGTCGAACGAGACGCTGGCCCTGCTCATGCGGATGCCCGATTCCGCCTTGGCCGCCTGCGTCGATTATGCCGAGCAACGCTCCGCCGCCGCCACCCGCCGCCTGCTGATCGAGCTGGTGATCTTCGCCATCGCCATTGCCGTGGGTGTGGTCGGCATCCTGGTGATCCGCGGCCGCATCGTGCTGCCGATCGAGCATATCGTCAGCGCGATGCGCCGGGTCGCCGACGGCCAGCTCGATGCCGAAATTCCCCACGCCGAGCGTCAGGACGAGATCGGCGAACTGGCCGCGGCCCTCGCGGTGTTCAAGGCCAACGCGGTCGAGAAGGAACGCCTGGCCGCCCAGGAGAAACAGGAACAGGAAGCCCGCGCCCGCCGCCAGGCTGTGATAGAAGCGGCGATCGGCGAGTTCGAGACCGCCTCGGGCGCGCTGCTGGGCGCCTTCGCCGATGCCGCGACACATATGACCGGCACCTCGCAAAGCATGTCGGCCACCGCCGAGCAGACCCTGCGCCAGGCCACCGCCGTGGTGTCCGCCTCGGACATGACCTCGGGCAATGTGCAGACGGTGGCGGGTGCGACCGAACAGCTGTCCGCCTCGATCGACGAGATCAGCCGCCAGGTGGCGCAGTCGGCCGAGATCGCCGGCCGCGCCGTCGACGAGGCCCGCCGTACCGACGACACGGTGAACGGCCTGTCCGCCGCCGCCGCCAAGATCGGCGAGGTGATCCAGATCATCCAGGACATCGCCAGCCAGACCAACCTGCTGGCGCTGAACGCCACCATCGAGGCGGCCCGCGCCGGCGATGCGGGCAAGGGCTTCGCGGTGGTGGCGAGCGAAGTCAAAACCCTGGCCAACCAGACCGCCAAGGCGACCGAGGACATCGCCACCCAGATCGCGGCCATCCAGACCGTGGCCCATCAATCGGTCGAGGCGATCCGCGGTATCGGCAGCACGATCGGCGAGATCAGCGGCATCGCCACCACCATCGCGTCCGCCGTCGAGGAACAGGGCGCCGCCACCCGTGACATCGCGCAGAATGTGCAGCAGGCGTCATTGAGCGTGAACGAAGTCACCAGTAATATCGCCGGAGTCAGCCGCGCCGCCGAACAGACCGGCGAAGCGGCCCATGAGGTGATGCAGGCTTCGGCCGAAATCACCCGCCAGGCCGGGGATCTCCGCGGCCAGGTCACCTCGTTCCTGGGAAGAATCCGCGCCGCATGACATCCACCCTGTTGCTGACCGCCCTGACCATGCTGGCCTTTGCCGGCAATTCGGTCCTCTGCCGCCTCGCCCTCAGCCACACCGCCATCGATCCGGCCGGTTTCACGCTGGTGCGGATCGCCTCCGGCGCCGCGATGCTATGGGTTCTCGCCAATGTGGCGGGCGGACGCAAGGGTATCGGCGGTTCCTGGAAGGGCGCGGCGGCGCTGACGATCTATGCCATCGCCTTCTCGCTGGCCTATGTCACCCTGCCGGCCGGCACCGGCGCGCTGCTGCTGTTCGGCGCGGTGCAGGTGACCATGATCGCCACTGGACTGAAGCAGGGCGAACGCCTGGCCTGGGCCCAATGGCTCGGGCTGGCGGTCGCGCTGGGCGGGCTGGTCACCCTGGTGGCGCCGGGCGTCTCCGCCCCGCCGCCGCTGGGTGCCGCGCTGATGACGTTGTCGGGCGTGTTCTGGGGCATCTATTCGCTTTTGGGCCGCGGCTCGCGGGACCCCGTCGCCTCCACCGCCGGCAATTTCCTGCGCGCGGCGCCGATGGCGCTCATCCCGGCGATCGTGCTGGCCGGGCAGCTCAAGCCCGATCCGATGGGCATCCTCTATGCCGTGCTGTCGGGCACCCTGACCTCGGGCTGCGGCTATATCCTGTGGTACCGCGTGCTGCCCAGGCTGACCGCGGCGCATGGTGCCTCGGTTCAGCTCAGCGTGCCGGTGATCGCCGCCCTGACGGGGGCCGCGCTGATGGGCGAAACCCTGACGCTGCGGCTCTGTATCGCCTCGGTGGCGGTGCTGGGCGGCATCGCTTTGGTGATCACCCAGCGCCGACGCCAAACGTAAACACCGTCTTAAAACTTTTACTTTCTGCCCGCCTGTCCCAACCCCAATATTGATGCGGGATTGAGAGGGAAATTCGGCGTTGCGGTTGGTCCCCCTGCTTGCCTTGTCCGCTTCGGTCTGGCTGTCGGCGACGGCTGGTCACGCCCGCGATCTGCGTGTCGCCTTCGGACAGGAAAAGGCCCCCTATATCTGGGTCGAGGACGACCAGGTGAAGGGACTCGAATATGACATCGTGCGCGCCGTCCTGGCCGAGGCCGGCGATGGGCTGATCCCCTCGACATTGCCCAACCGGCGCGTCTCGCTGGCCCTGTCGGGCGACGAGTATGACGTGGTCACCGGCATGCAATGGAACCAGGCCGGTGAAAACGCTTACTATTCCGACGAATATCTGACCTACGCCAATGTGGCGATCACCCGCAAGGCCAGGCATATCCGCCTGACCGGGCTGGCCGATCTGCTGCTGAACAATGTCGCCATCTGGCAGAACGCCTGGGAAGACCTCAATCTCGGCCGCCTGCGCCCGGGCGGACCGAACGGGCTCGACTATACCGAATTCACCTCGCAATACCGCCAGAGCAAGTTCTTCTGGGCCGGACGCTGCGACGTCAATGTCATCGATCGCAATATCTTCACCTGGTACAACCGCCAGATCTCCGAGGAAATGGACACCAGTGCCGAGCTGGAATTCCACTACATCCTGCCGCCGGTCCGCGTGCGCGCCGCCTTCCGCGACGCCCATACGCGCGATGCGTTCAATGCCGGGTTGAAGACGATCCGCGCCACCGGAAGCTACGCCCGCATCTTCAGCAAATACGGCCTGACCAATCCGGATGAAAAAAAGGCCGCCGAGGAAACCTCGGCGGCCGGTATTTCACACAGAAACAAGGTCAGTGACTGACGGCACCCTCGGCGCCCAGGCCGGTCTCGGACCGGACCAGCTGAGCCTCGAAAGCGGCCTGCTCGGCCTTGCCCTGGGCGCTGCCGTCCAGGATCGAAAACAGCCAGCAGCCGAGGAAGGCCAGCGGCATCGAGAACAGGGCCGGATATTCGTAGGGGAAGATCGGCGCCGGATTTCCCAGCACGGCCTTCCACACCACGGGGCCGAGAACGATCAGCGTCACCGCCGAAACCAGCCCGAGAATGCCGCCCACCACGGCGCCGCGGGTGGTCAGCCCCTTCCAGAACAGCGACAGGATCAGCACCGGGAAATTGGTGCTGGCCGCTACCGAGAAAGCCAGCCCGACCATGTAGGCGACGTTCTGCTTCTCGAAACCCACGCCGAGGATCACGGCGACGATGCCCAGGCCGACGGTGGCCATCTTGGACACCCGCACCTCGGTCTTCTCGTCCGACGTGCCGCGGGCGAACACATTGGCGTAGAGATCGTGCGAGATCGACGAAGCGCCCGCCAGGGTCAGGCCGGACACCACCGCCAGGATGGTGGCGAAGGCGACCGCGGCGATGAAGCCGAGGAAGAACGATCCGCCCACTGCATCGGCGAGATAGAGCGCCGGCATGTTGCCGCCGCCGATCAGCGCCTTGGTGGTGTCGCCGCCGACGAAATAGGCCGGATTCGACCGCACCAGAATGATCGCGCCGAAGCCGATGATGAAGGTGAGGATGTAGAAATAGCCGATCAGGCTGGTGGCGTAGAGCACCGATTTCCGGGCCTGCTTGGCGTCGGGCACGGTGAAGAAGCGCATCAGGATATGCGGCAGGCCGGCCGTGCCGCACATCAGCGCGATGCCCAGCGAAATCGCCGCCACCGGGTCCTTGACCAGGGCGCCCGGCCCCATCACGGCGAGATGTTTGGGATGGATCTCGACCGCCTTGGCGAACAGATCCTCGAAAGAGAAGTTGAACTTCACCAGCACCATCAGCGCCATGAAGGTGGCGCCCGCCAGCAGCATGCAGGCCTTGATGATCTGCACCCAGGTGGTGGCCTTCATGCCGCCGAAGGTGACATAGACGATCATCAGCGCGCCCACCACGATGATGGCGTAGTCGTAGGGCAAGCCGAACAGCAGCTTGATCAGCTGGCCGGCGCCGACCATCTGGGCGATCAGGTAGAACGCCACCACGGTCAGCGACGAGATCGCCGACAAGGTGCGGATCGGCGTCTGCTGCAGGCGGAACGAGGCGACGTCGGCAAAGGTGAACTTGCCGAGATTGCGCAGCCGCTCGGCCAGCAGGAACAGGATGATCGGCCAGCCGACCAGGAAGCCGACCGAATAGATCAGCCCGTCGAAGCCGCTGGTATAGACCAGCGCCGAAATACCCAGGAACGAGGCCGCCGACATATAGTCGCCGGCGATCGCCAGGCCGTTCTGCCAGCCGGTGATGCCGCCGCCGGCGGCATAGAAATCGGCCGCGTTGCGGGTGTTCTTGGCGGCCCAGCGGGTGATGACCAGAGTCAGCGCCGCGAAGATCAGGAACATCACGATGGCGTTCCAGTTGGTCGGCTGCTGTTCGGTGGCAGCTACCGTGTCGGCCGCGAAGGCGAACGCCGGCATGAGCGCCGCGGCGATCCCGGTCGCCGCGCGATAAAGAATGGGCGTTCGCATTTTACTTGGCTCCGTCGATCAATTGCTTGGTCAGATCGTCGAATTCTCCGTTGGCGCGGCGCACATAAACGCCCGTCAGCACGATCGAGATGACGATCACGGCCACACCCAGCGGCAGGCCGATGGTGGTCACGCTGCCCTCGCTGAGCGGCTGGCCGAGAAAGTCCCGGTCATAGGCGATCAGGAAGATGAAACCATAATAAACGATCAGGATCAGCGCGGTCAGGAACCACCCGAAGGTCGAGCGTTTGCGCACCAATTCCCGGTATTTGGGATCATCCATGATTTTCTGAACTGACGGATTGGTCGTCATTAGTAGTTCTCCTCCTGAAGCGATGCTGGCGGATTTGTACTTTTATGACGCTCTGATATTGCCAGTAGCGCCCCCGCCTTCCCCCGATTTCAACGCGTAAAATCTTTGGCAATCCTCAAATTCAAAGTAGAACATGGGTCTCCTCGTCCTACAAGGTATAGCTGCGTATGATTCCCGATCTCGCACCCGCAGCAAAACTCGACAGCTATCCTTACCGCCACCGCCTGTCCGACGTGATGGCGCGGCCGCCGGTCACCGCCGAGGCCGCCATCACCTTGGCGAAGGCCTGCGGCATCATGACCGAGACCGGCGCCTCCTCCGTCCTGGTGCTCGACGCCGACGGCGTGCTGGCCGGCATCGTCACCGAGACCGACGCGGTGGCCCGCATCGCGCATCATGGCGCCGCCGCCTTGTCGCTGCCTTTGAGCGAGATCATGGCGGCGCCCGCGCACAGCCTGGAAGGCGATTGTTTTCTTTACATGGCGCTGGCGCGCATGGAGCGCTTCGGCATCCGCCACATGGCGGTGACCGACGCGGCCGGGCGCCCGATCGGTGTCATCACGCCGCGCCATCTGCTGAAGATGCGCTCGCGCCAGGCGGTGATGATCGGCGACGAGGTGGCCCAGGCGCTCAGCGCCGAGGACCTCGCCCGTTCACGGCATGCCTTGCCCGCCCTGGCCGCGGAACTGCGCCAGGAGGATGTGCCGGCCCGCACCATCGCCGGGGTGATCTCCGGGGTGGTGCGCGACATGACCCGGCGCGGCGCCGGCCTGATCGAGGAGCAATTGGCCGCCGACGGCTGGGGCCCGCCGCCCGCCCCCTATGCCCTGCTGGTGCTGGGCTCGGCCGGGCGCGGCGAAAGCCTGCTGGCCTTCGACCAGGACAATGCCCTGGTACATCGCGGCGACGCGGCCACGGATGCCTGGTTCGCCGAATTCGGCGCCCGGCTCAACGCCCTGCTCGACGCGGCGGGCATCTATTTCTGCAAGGGCGACGTCATGGTCCGCAATCCGGTGTGGCGGCGGTCGCTGGAGGGTTGGCGCGAAGAGATCAAGAGCTGGGTGTTCCAACCGCAGATGGAGACGCTGCTGAAGGTCGACATCTTCTTCGACATGGTATTCGTCCATGGCGACCGCGCGCTGGCCACCGAATTGCGCGACGAGACCCTGCGCATGGCCGGCAATTCGGCCTTCTTCCAGCAATTGATGGAACAGAACATCGCCCGCATCGGCAGTCCGCTCGGCTGGTTCGGCCGGCTGTCAACCCAGGCGGGACGATTGGATGCCAAGAAATTCGGCCTGCTGCCCCTGGTCTCGACGGCGCGCGCGCGCGCCATCGGCGCCGGCGTCACCGCCGTTTCGACGGAAGGCCGTTTTCGCGCCCTGGCCGAAATGGGGAAACTGCATCCGGACGACCTGGCCAGCCTGCTCGCCGCCCACGAAGCCATCCTCGCCGCCCTGCTCGACCAGCAGCTCAGCGACATCAAGGCCGGCTATACGCCCGGCACCAAAATCGCCCCGGCGGCCCTGCCCGCCACGGAACGCAACCGCCTGAAGCGCGCCTTCCAGCGCATCAAGCTGCTGAGCGCGATGCAGAGCACCGTGATGTCTGTCTAGACGGGAAGTCTCGGGATCACGAGTCGTTCACGGCATCGCGACGACGGCGAAGTCCACCTGCGATGGGGCCAACGGGGACATCGGCACGGCGCACGGCAGCTGCAGCTGTTCGCCGCTGCCCAGGGTCACCCCGACCGGCAGGCTGGAGGCGCATTTCTGCGTCATCGCGGAATAGGCGCCATAGATGTCGAGACTGAGCGAATGCCCCTCGACGGCGCGCACGTCGGTCGAAGCGCCGAAATGGCGGCAGACCGGCCGATCGAGCGCCAGCAGGAACCCGCCCGCGCCCTGGGTTACATGGAAACTCGCGGCATTGGCGCAATCGGCCTGAACCAGATGCTGGAACAGGGAATAATACGCCACATTCTCGCCCTGCGGCGCGGGCGCGGTCTGCACCCCGTAGCTTTCCATCTGACGGCGCAATCTGGCCCAGCGGTCGCCGGAATCAGAGCGGAACAGCAGATCGACGGTCGCCAGCGCCGCCGGGTCGATTGCGGCCAGCGCGGACCGGAAGTCCGCCGTCTGGTAGTAACCGCCCTGAGCCCTCGCCTTGGCCAGCAGTGTTTGCCACACATAAAAGAACCCGCTGGGCGCGCGCGTCGCATGCCGGACCGCCATGTCGGCGACCCACTGGATGACCATGCCGCAGGGATAGGCCGCCTGATGACGTTCGTCCCCCTCCAGCTCCGTCAAGCCGCGGTTTCCCAGCAGCGCGCGGCAGGACGCCAGCGGCCGGTCCAGCTCGCGGTACCAGCGGGGCCCCTCCAATTGCCCGAGCTCGCGGCGCGCCAGCAGGGCCGCGTAATCGGCGCTCCCCTCGAAGAGCCACATCCCCGCTTCCCTATCGCGCGGCTTGCCGACAAAGGCATCCCAGAAATGAAAGACTTCATGTGACGCGATATGTTCGAGATCGGCCCGGCCGGCCTCGGTGTCCGACAGGGAGGTGTCGCCGAAGAAACGGAAGGTCAGCACGCCGCCCGGTGTCGCCCGGCCCGACATGCGGGGCGGCGATTTTTCGAGCGGCGCCGGCAGGGCCGCCATGATCAGGGTCGGCGGCCAGGGCAGCGCCCCCATCTTCGACTGAAAAAAGGCGACCGACCGCGCCGTCTGGGCCGCGACACGGGCGCGCGCCCAGCCCGGAACGTCGTTTCCGGTGATGATGCGCAGATGGGGATCTCCGGACACCGAGGCGACCGGCCCGAGATAAACCTCGTGACCGAAATCACGCTGCTCCAGCGCGGCGGGGCCCGCCCCGTTGACATAGACGATCTCCCGCACACGCGGGCGGTAATTCACCGTGGTGTCGAAATACCGGCGATCGGCCAGCAGAAAGCGGCTGTTGAGCACGAAGCCCCCGCCGGAGGGAAACAGCATCGGATCGCCCCAGCCGATCGATTGATCGTCCGGATAGACATCCACGTCGGCATCCTGGAATGCCAGCCTGTCCCGCCGCGCCAGGCGGTCGTCATAAGGCAGCCAGACGGAGCCCGCGGGGCGCCATTGGCGTAACCGCACCGACCGCATGCGGGTTTCGACCGCCTCCTCGGTCTCTCGATCGTTCATGGCGATCTCATAGACCGGCTGATCCGTGTGGAAATGCACCCTCAGATGGTCGCCCATGGTGAAGATGGTGAGGTGCAGCCCGACCCGCTGCGCGGGGATCGGCGCCGCGGCCGTCAGACACATCGCGGCCAGCAGGGCGAAGAGCGGCCTCATAGGGCCTGTCCCCTGTGATGCAGTTGCAGAACCATGTTCGAGCGGCTCAGCGCCTCGCCCAGGGTGCGCACGCCCCGGCTTTCCAGATCGTCGATCATGTGCAGCAGCAGCGCCGCCGTCGCCAGCGAATCGCCCAGCGCGGTGTGGCGGCCCTCGATGGCGACGCCGTAGCGCCGGCACAGATCGTCCAAGGACTGCCCGCCCGCCTGCTCGTCGAGGAAGGTGGCCAGCAGCATGGTGTCGAGCACCGGATTGTCGAAGCGCACCCCGGACTGCGCTTCGAACATGCGCAGGAACTTCAGGTCGAAAGCGGCGTTGTGCGCCACCAGCACGGACTCCGCGACGAAGGATTTGAATTGGGGCAGCACCACCTCGATCGGCGGCTTGCCGATCATCTGCTCGTCGGTCAAACCGTGAAAGCGCGTCGAATCGGGCGGGATCGGACGGCCGGGATTGACCAGGCGGTTGAAACTCTCACCGGTCAGAATGCGTCTGCCGACGATGCGCACCCCGGCCAGCTGGACAATGCGGTCGCCCTCGCTGGGTTTGAGGCCGGTCGTCTCAGTGTCGAACACGACATAGGTCAGATCCCGCAGCGGCAGATCGGCCCGGCCGCCGCCCTGGCTCTGGTCCAGCAGATTGAAGTCGAAGAATTCCGGCCGTCCCGGTCCCAGCTCCCCCTCGGCCTGGGGAGCCGGAGGATTGCGGGCCGGCTGTAATGCGAGTTTGAGGCGACGGCTCTCGCCCTCCGCCTCGAGCACGCTCTGGGCGGCATGATGGGCCAGCACATCGCCGACGATGAGGCCGCCCAGCGCCGGCGAGATCGGCACTCCGCGCCAATCGTTCAACGTCTGCTCGGCCGGCGCCGGCCCGATCCAGGACACGATCAGCCAGACCTTGTCGGTCTCCGCCTCGGCCGACAGGTCGAACGCCTTGACCTTGGTCCCCACCGACAAGGCCCGCACGAGCGCGTCGAGCGCCAGCACCAGCGTATGGCCGTCGCCATGCAGCCACGCCGGCAGTCCGACGGGAGTCACCTGCAGCGGGGATTGCTTCAGCCGCGCCGCCACCATGTCGAACAGGGCGCCGGTATGGATGTCGGACATCGGCCACCACCCCGACAGCAGGGTGCGGTATCCATTCCGCGCATGGTTGAGCGCCTGTTCCTCGCGCCCTGGCAGATCGCTTTGCAGGAGCTCGATCACCTCACGCAGCAGCGCGTCGCGCCGGGCCAGCGCGCCGAGCTGGGCGGTGACGTCGTCGAACGTGATGACATAGCCCGACTTCACCAGGGAAACCCGCCCCTGCAGCGAAGAGCGGCTGTCATGGGTGCGCGACAGGAACGGCATGTTGGCGGCGTCGGCGGGGGCGCGGCGGCCGAGCATGTCGAGGCAATGCTGCACCGGCTCGATCGCCAGCACCGCCGACAAGGGCCGGCCCAGCCCCATCTCGCCGCCGACCCGCAGCAGCTTGAGGGCGGCCTGGTTATAGAGGACGATCTGGTGCGCCTGATTGCACACCAGCACGCCTTCATGAAGATCGTTGAGAAGCGCCGCCAGCCGGCCCGATTCACGCTCGGCGGTCTCCCGCGCGGTCGCCACCGCTTCGTCGCGCTGGCGCTGGGCGGCGGCGGTCAGATCGGCGGCGCGCTCCAGTTCCCGCCGCAAGGGACGGCGGGCCAGCACTCCGGCGGCGACCGCGGAAGCAATGGAAAGAAGAACGGTCACCACCCACGGGTTCATGACCGTAAGACTACTTAATTATTTCTCGTAGTACGAGCGGTACCACTCGATGAAGCGCGGGATGCCCTGGTCGATGCTGGTCGAGGGCTGGAAGCCGAACTCTTCCTGGATCGGGGTGATGTCGGCGTAGGTTTCCTTGACGTCGCCCGGCTGCATCGGCAGGAACTCGATCTCGGCCTTGATGCCCAGGGATTCCTCGATCAGACCGATGAAGCGCATCAGCGGCTCCGAGCGGTGATTGCCGATATTGTGGACGCGGTAAGGCGGCGTGCCGGAAGGCGGCCCGTCGGTAATGGCCAGGACGCCGGCGACGATGTCGTCGATATAGGTGAAGTCGCGGCGCATGTCGCCATTATTGAAGACCTGGATCGGCTTGCCTTCGAGGATCGCCTTGGCGAACAGGAAGGCCGACATGTCCGGGCGTCCCCACGGACCATAGACCGTGAAGAAGCGCAGGCCGGTGGTCGGCACGCCGAACAGGTGCGAATAAGTGTGCGCCATCAGCTCGCACGACTTCTTGGTCGCGGCGTAGAGCGAAATGGGATTGTCGACCCGGTCCTCGACCGAGAAAGGCAGCTTCTTGTTGCTGCCATAGACCGAGGACGAGCTGGCATAGGCCAGATGCTGGCATTTGGGCAGATGGCGCGCCAGTTCCAGCATCGACAGCGTGCCCTCGATGTTCGAACGGGTATAGGCGCGCGGATTGGTCAGCGAATACCGCACGCCGGCCTGCGCGGCCAGATGAATGATGTGGGTAATGTCGCTGTGTTTGGACAGCAGCGCATCCACCGTGTCCTGCTCGGCCAGATCGGCGCGCAGGAAAGTGAAGCCCTTCTCGCCCTCGAGCTGGGCCAGGCGGGCTTCCTTCAGGGTCGGGTCGTAATAGTCATTGACGATGTCGACGCCGACGACACTCTCGCCACGGGCCAACAGCTTCCTGGCGGTATGAAAGCCGATGAAGCCGGCCGCGCCCGTGACGAGATAGCTCATGGATCTGTCAGTCCATTCCCAGGGCGCGCTTGTAGAGCTCGAGGATTTCCTCCTGCTCCTTGCGGTCGTGGTCGGCGACTTTGCGGATCGAGATGATCTTGCGGAGGATCTTGACGTCGAAGCCGGTGGCTTTCGCTTCGTCATAGACCTGCTTGATGTCGGCGGAGAGCGCCTTCTTCTCTTCCTCGAGCCGCTCGATGCGGTCGACATATTGCTGCAGCGCCTCGCCGGCGATGCCGCCTACGGTTTCTTGCGCGGGAGATCCATCCATGGAGGCAACCTCGGTAAGTTAAATGGTGACGGAAAAGGACGGGCACCATAACGAGGGCGGCGGGGTGCTTGCAAGGGGCGAACAGCGCCTTATTATGGCGCCTCGCTTATCCCCTTCTGGAACCGAGTTTTTTATGCGTCTGCCGCCGCCAACCCTCAACCGGCTGTTCGCCCTGCTGGTGGTCACCGTCCTGCTGCAATGCCTCTATAACAGCGGCTTGCCGCTGTCGGGAGACGAGGCCTATTACTGGGTTTGGTCGCATCATCTGCAGGCCGGCTATCACGACCATCCGCCGATGATCGCCCTGCTCATCGCCGCCACCACCAGATATGGCGGCGGCGATACGGTAACCGCGGTCCGCCTGGCCGCCGCGGTGTCGATGGCGGTCACCATCTTCCTGCAGGCGCGCCTGACCAAGGCACTGGCGGGAGACAAGGCGAGCTGGCTGAATTTCCTGATGTGCCTGCTGCTGCCGGCGTTCCAGATGGGCTTTACCCTGGCCACGCCGGACGATCCGCTGGCGATGTTCTGGACGGCGGCGCTCTGTTTCGCCGTGCCGGCCCTGGCGGGGCCCGGCAAATGGTCCGACTTCATCGGCATGGGCATCTGCGTCGGCCTGGCCATGGGATCGAAATATACCGGCGTGCTGCTGCCGGTCGCCCTGGTCGTGTTCGTGGCGCTGCGCCGTCCGCGCGACCTGCTGTCGCCCAAGCTGTGGGGCGCCGGACTGGCCGCCCTGGTGGTGTTCTCGCCGGTGATCTGGTGGAACGCCCAGCACGGCTTCGAGAGCTTCCTGTTCCAATACCGCCATGGCAGCGGCGAAGAGAACGGCTTCCAGGGCAAGCATTTCCTCGAATTCCTCGGCGGCCAGTTCCTGGTGCTGAGCCCGGTCCTGCTCGGCCTGCTGTTCTGGCGCGCGACGCGCTGGCGCCAATGGTGGAGCGACGACCGGCTGGCGCTGCTGTGGATCTGCTGCCTGGTTCCGCTGGCGATCTTCCTGGAGAAGGCCCTGTTCGCCAAGATCCAGCTCAATTGGGCCCTGCCCGCCTTCCTGTCGGTCCTGCCGATCCTGGCGATGTTCCTGGCGGATTTCCCCAAGCGCTGGCTGATTCCGGTCGCCCTGGTGCCAGCGGTGGCGCTGTCGGTGGCGATCAAGGTGCCCGAGAAGGTCGGGCTGACCGGCAAATACAACCCGCACAACCGCCTCTACGGCCCGGAAGGCGCCATCCGCGAACTCGGCCAGCTGCGCCAGCAGGGCGACACCCTGTTCGCCGATCATCTGCAGCGCGCTTCGCTGATCAGCTTCCAGCTGCAGGACCATCCGCGCGTCTATATCCCGACCGAGTCGCGCTTCTCGGAATATACCCGCTGGGACGAAGGCACCGACTGGTCGCAGCTGCACGGTCTCTATCTGTCGAAAGAAGACCGCACGGCCGATCTCGGCAAGCTGTTCGCCAATGTCCAGCTGATCGAAAAGCACCGCACCTTCCGCATCGGCGGACGGGCGGAGGAGTACTACATCTACCGCGTCGGGAATTGATCGACGGACGTTGTGCGGTTATCGGCGTTTTAGGAACCGCAGAGCGACTGTGTTGCGGGTCAAGCCCAAACGACCCGGTCACGCATGATTGCATTGAGGATGACGAGCAGTTTTCGCATGCAGGCGACGATTGCCGTCATCTTCGGCTTACCGGCTTCGA